>CETH01121121.1_pt1 | contig 50525 bp, 48 predicted proteins | sample 361461 | NCBI WGS metagenome assembly CETH01 (sample SAMEA2622695, study PRJEB7988) | marine metagenome | isolation source: saline water (ENVO:00002010), including | reverse complement strand
ATATTTATAAAAAATTATTTCATTCAAAAAAAATGAAACCCTAGTACTGACTAGGGTTTAAGGTTATAACAGTGGAGTCGGAGGGATTCGAACCCTCGTCCAAACAAGTTATAAAAATACTTTCTACAAGTTTAGTTTACGTTTAATTTTAGAGAAGTTACTGATCGAAAACTACCCATAACTTCCTTAGTATCTGTATTGAGAAATACAACCGATACTATTGTATTTCATTGTTGACATTTATGGTGCCTCTAAAATAATCGCCGTCAACAAGGGCTATTATGAGACATCCAGCTTCTTAGCCTAGCTAAGAAAAGCAAAAACCTACTATTATTCGGTCAATTATGCAGCCAGAGCGTATTTATTTTCGCCATTTAAAATTTGAAGCATAAGATTAACGAGCTATGTTTCAATTCTCGACTTGCTTATAAAATTATAATTCTTGCTGTCAAATCCAGTCGACCCCAATAATTCAATTAACTTTAATTATACAAAATTACAAATACTAAATCAAATTTTAGTTAAAAGAATTTATTGTAGAACGAATCATTGTTAATTTTTTAAGGAGATCTTCAATTAAATTAATATTTAACATATTTAAACCATCACTTTTTGCGTTTTTTGGATCTTGATGAGTCTCGATAAACAAACCATCAAAACCTACGGAAATACCGGCTTTAGCTAAAGTTTCAATTTTCATTGGATCTCCTCCAGTTATTCCGTCTTTTTGATTTGGTTTTTGAAGAGAATGGGTAATATCAAGAATTGTAGGAGCCATTTTTTTCATTTCATCAATACCCCTAAAATCAACAATTAAATCTTGATATCCGAATTGAGTTCCTCTTTCGGTTATCCAACAATTAGAATTACCACTTTCCCTAATTTTTTCAACAGCAAATTTCATGCTATTAGGACTCATAAACTGCCCTTTTTTTAAATTGACAGTCTTACCTGTTTCAGCTGCAGCAATTAATAAATCTGTTTGTCTGATTAGAAACGCTGGAATTTGAATAATATCTACATAAGATGAAGCTAATGCAGCATCTTTAGTCTCATGAATATCAGTCAGTGTAGGAATTTTAAAATCATTTCCAATTTTATTAAGTATACTCAATGCTTTTTTATCCCCAATACCAGTAAAGCTATCTATTTTACTTCTATTTGCTTTTTTGAAACTTCCTTTAAATACAAATGGAATTTTTAATTTATCAGTTATTTTGATTAATTTTTCAGCAATAGAAAGAGCCATTTTTTCATTTTCTATGACACAAGGTCCAGCAATTAATAAAAACTGTTTTGAATCTATATTTTTAATTTTTTTAATTGAATTAAAATTCATAGTATAATTTAGTTATCAGATTGTTTTTTCGCTATAACTTCAACTAACTTCTTGTTTTCACATCTATAAATTTTACCAGGGAATTTCATTATCATATTATAGTCATGAGTTGCCATTATTATGGATATTCCTTCGGAGTTCAACTTCTTAAAAAGTTGCATTATTTCATTACTAGTTTCTGGGTCAAGATTACCAGTTGGTTCATCTGCTATAATTAACTTAGGTTTATTTAAAAGAGCTCTAGCTATTGCTAATCTTTGTTGTTCTCCTCCTGATAACTCAAATGGAAATTTTTTTGGATTTTCAATTACATTTACTGAATTTAAAACTTCATTTATTCTTGAAGAAATCATTTCTTTATCTTTCCAACCAGTAGATTTTAAAACAAAAGATAAGTTTTCAAAAATATTTCTGTCGTCTAAAAGTTTAAAATCTTGAAAAACAACACCAACTTTTCTTCTTAAAAGAGGAATTTCTCTTTCTCTTATCTTGTTTAATGAAAACCCTAAAACACTTCCGAGACCTTCGCTTATATTTTTGTCAGCATGAATTACTTTTATTAAACTACTTTTACCAGCTCCGGTTTTTCCAATTAAAAATATAAAATCACCAGACATAACTTTTAAATCGATATTTGAAAAAACAACTTTATCATTGTTTTTAATTGAAACTTTATTAAAATAAACTATTGGTTCATTCATTTTATGACACTTTATAGTAAAAATAAAATATTACACTAATAACAATAACTTTTGTTAATAAATTATACTTTTTAAAATTATAATTCGTTGTTTTAGATAAGGGTAATCTATTAATTTTACTAGATGAAAAGAAGATTCTTTTTTACTTTTCTTTTAATGCTGATTTTTTTATTAAAATCTTCCTTTTCTCAAGTAAATCATTATGATAATTTATTGAATGAGACTAAAAGTTTTTTTTCTTTTGGATATTATTCATCTGCTCTTCAAACAGCTTTATTTTCTGATAATGTTTTTCATAATGGTTATGCTAAAGAATTAATAGACATCAATATCATTAAGAACTCTCTGAGATTGAATGAAACAGGGTCTGAAAAATTAATGTCAAATTTCAGTCTAAATTATCTTCATAAAGACATAGAAAAATCAATATATCTTGACTTGGCTAATTTTTATTTTGATAACGAAAAATATAGATATGCCTTAAAATGGTTTTCAAAAATAAAAGACAGTGATGTTCCAAAGAATGAAATAAATAGATATAGTTTTAATAAAGCTTACACTCTTTTTTCTGCTAAAAAATTTAAAAAGTCTAAATCATATTTTGAAAAGATTAGAAATATCAATAAATATGAATCAGATACACATTATTATTTAGGCCATATCTCATATCAACTTGAAGATTATGATTCTGCAGTTCAGTCATTTAAAAATGTTACAAAAAATGAACAGAAGAAAAATTTGGCGTATTTTCAAGTTGATATGAATTTTAAGCTTGGTAGATTTGAAAAGGCAATTGAACTAGGCTTAGAGGAACTAAAATCTATCAGAGAAGCTTTATTTATCTCGGAAATTTCAAAGATTGTCGGTGAAAGCTATTTTAATTTAAAGAAATATAAGAACGCCTTAAAATATCTTGAAAAATATAAAGGGAAAAAAGGTAAATGGAGTAATATAGATTATTATCAGTTGGGTTATACGTATTATAAAACAGGTGATTATGAAAATGCAATTAATCAGTTTAATAAAATAATTCAAATTAATAATGATCTAGCTCAAAACGCATATTATTATCTTGGAGATTCATACTTAAAAAATAATCAAAAATCAGCAGCCCTTTCTGCTTTTAGAAAAGCCTCTAAAATGAATTTTGATGAATCTATAGCTGAAGATGCTTTTTTAAATTATTCTAAATTAAGTTATGAAATAGGAAACCCTTTTGAGAAGGTTTCTAATGTTTTATTTAATTTTTTAAAAAAATATCCTAAAAACAATAGTTATAAAAACATTTATAATTTATTAATAGATTCTTATGCTAAACAAAAAGATTATGATTCAGCACTTTTTATTTTGAAAGAAAATAAGACATTTTCAAATAAAGAATTGATACAGAAAATTAGTTTTTTAAAAGCAGTAGAATTATTTAAACTTAGAAAATATGATGGCGCAAATCGATATTTTAAACAGTCTATAAAAACCGGAAATGATGAGTTTTATAATTTGAAATCAAAATATTGGTCAGGAAGATCTTTTTTTGCACTGAAAAAATTTGATGATGCATTGGATAGATATAAGGATTTTTTAAACAATGATTTAAGCAAAAAAACAGATGAGCACAATAGAATTTATTATGATATTGCTTATACATATTTTCAGTTAAAAGAGTACAAATATGCTTTGTCGAACTTTCAGAAAGCTTTAGATGATAAAAAAAGAGTTGATAAAAAAATATATAATGATATATATTTAAGAATTGCTGATTGTTATTTTGCTTTGAAAAATTATTGGCCTGCCATGGAAGGTTATAATAAGATAATCAATTTAGATTCAAACAAAACTCCTTACGCAATTTATCAGAAAGCTATTTCTTATGGTTTTGTTAATAGAAATGAAAATAAAATAATAGCCTTAAAATTGTTAATAAATAAATTTTACAAATCATTATATACAGATGATGCTTTATTTGAACTTGCAATGACCTTATCCTTTGAGAATAAATTTGAAGAATCAATAAGTTATTACGATAAAATCTTAAATGATTTCCAAAAAAGTCCATATTTTCTTAAATCTAAGCTTAATAAAGGTTTGATATTGTATAATCAAGGGTTTTATGAAAATTCAAGGTTAGTTTTAGAAGAGTTTGTTTTGGAAAATAAATCTTCAAATTTAATTCAAGAAGCACTTAATGTTTTAAAAGAAATATCAATAGATGAGGGATCATTTAGTGATTTTACCATCTGGCTTAAAAAAGAAAACCTAAATATTTATTCAGATTCTGAAATTGAAAAAAATTCATTTAAATCAGCGGAAAAAAAATTTTTAGACAAAAACTACAAACAGGCTATAAAATTATTGGAAACACATCTTAGTAAATACCCGGAGGGACTAAATAGTCTTGTTTCGTCCTATTATATAGCTGAGATATATTATAGTCAAAATTTATTTGAAGAATCGCAAAAATTTTATGAATCTATTATTTCTAAACCAACAAATGAGTATACTGAAAAATCTTTGGTTAGAATAATTGAAATTTTTAAGAAAAATAATGATTTAGAGTACAGTATTTCATACTTAGAAAAGTTATACGAGATTGCTGAGTTTCAGGAAAACATAAGATTTGCTTTATTGAATTTGATGCAAGCATATTTTGACAAAAAAGATGATTTAAAATCAATAGAATTTTCATCTAAAGTCCTTGAAATTGAAAATATTGATGATAAGTTAAAATGGGATGCTAATTTAATCAAAGCTAGGTCTTTAATGAGAATTAATGATACTCTTAATTCTTTAAAAGTTTATGAAAAATTAGAAAAAATTTCTGATTTTGAGAAAGCATCTGAGGCTTTATACTTTAAGGCTTATAAAAACTTTAAGGATAAAAAATTCAAATCTTCAATAGAAGTAATTACTAATATTTCAAAATTATCTAATAACTTCAATTATTGGACTGTAAAAGCTCTTCTTTTATTATCGAAAAATTATATATCACTAAATGATGATTTTCAAGCCGTATTTATTCTAGAATCTCTTATTGAAAACTTTAACAATTACCCTAATCTGGTCTCTGAATCAAAAAGTCTTCTTGATGCTATTAGTGAAAACAAATTAGAGAAAGATATTAATTCAAATAATGAAAACAATGATTAGATTTTTTTTTATTTCTGTTTTGATATTATTGATTAACAATTTTTCTTTTGCTCAAGTTAAGACAGATATTCTTAAAACACAACAGGTAACTGTAGTGAAATCATATTCTCCAAGTCTTTCAAATGCATTTTTAATTCCTTCATTTCCAAGTGTTGATGATTCAATTTACATAAAAAATAACGTTTTAAAATACAATATTCTTGAAAATCAGATTGTTTCAACATTTGAGCCAAACAAGGCTAAACCATTAAATTTAGTTAGACAAAAAAATGAAGCTTTGTTCAATACAAGTTTGTATTCTGGATTTGGAAATAAGGGTCAAGTTTTGATTAGAATGTTTAGTTTAATTCCAATAGACAGAAATCAAAGTTATGGATTTATGTTTAATAGAAGGGGATATTCAAAAGATGTTATAGAATCAGGATTGAATAGTAATATGAATTCATTATTTATCGGGGCAAATCATATTTTAAGAACAAATGAAATAAGATCTGATAGTAAATTTAGTTTTGATTCAAATCGAAATAATTTTTTTGGGATTTACAATAATAATTTTAATGATTTTTTTATAAAAAATTTAAATCCTTTAATTTCTTTAAGTCACTTTAATCTACATAATAAAACTGTTTTTTATGACAATGTATTTAATTCTTTGGAATTTAAAATAAGAAATACTTATGATAATTTTAATTCGTCAGAACAGGAATTAAATTTTAACACTAAAATTAAAATACCTATTTCTAGAAGTTATATATCAGCTCAAATTAAATTAAATGGGTTAAGCTCAAAATTCAAGAAAGACTTTTTTGATGAAATGCCAATTGACATAAAAAATTTAAATACTGGTGCTAAAATAGAATGGATAAAAATTAATAGTGATTTTAAATTTAAAATAGGGGGGAGTATTGACTATTTTGATAAATCTAATATGTTTAGCTCCAAATTAAATTACTACCCAAGTATTTACTTTGAATATAATAAAAACCGAAAATTAATACCTTATTTAATTTCAGATGGAAAATTAATTATTAATTCATATTCATTGCTTTCTCAAAATAATCCCTTTTTAGCTCCAGTTTTTAAAATTAGACCTACTAGTAGTAAATTTAATTCAAGAGTTGGTTTAAAGTCATTGATTTATTCAAATTTAGAATTTGACTTTAGTATTGGGTATGACGATATAGAAAATTTCACTTTTTTTAGAAGACTTCCATATAGTTTTAATCTAGAGGATAATTCATATGGATTATCAAATGCTTATGAGGCACGTTTTGCAGATTTAAGCTTAGTTGATTTTTATTTGAAATTCAAATTAAATTTTGGAAACAATAATAATTTTTTATTTAATGTTAAATATTTAGCTTATAACACAAATGATGAATTCCCTATATTTAATTTACCTTCCATAAAAATGAATTTTGAGGGTCAAATTAGTTTAACTAAAAGAATTAACATTAGTTTTATTTCAAAACTCATTGGAGAAAGAGAAATTGTTAAATGGGAATACTTATTAAATCAAGATCCTAATTCATCAAACTATGAGACTGAAGAGCTGCCAATCTATTATAAGTTAAATTTAAATGTGAATTATAAATTGTTAGATGAGTTTGATTTAAATGTATTATTCGAATTAAATGATAGAAATGGTGTTTGGGCAGATTTTTATCAACACAAGAGCTTATTTTTATTAGGAGCTAGATATAAGTTTAATCTTTAATATAAGCTGAATTTTAAAATAAAGAATTTAAATTTAATTACTAATGATTATTGAAATTGATTATTTTTGGACCCAAAATAAAAAAAGTATTAAAAAAACAGTATATGGTTTACTCAAAGCATTACGATAAAATAAAATATTTCATTTTCTTGATTAGTATTTTATTTTTATCTAACTGTAGTAACAAGATAGATCTTATAGTGCACAATGCAATTGTTTATACAGTTGATGATTATGGAAATAAGCAATCAGCATTTGCTGTTAATGATGGAAAGTTCATTGCTGTTGGAGGAGATGAAATAATGGAAAATTATTCAGCAAAAAGCATAGTTGATGCTAAAGGATTGCCAATATATCCTGGTTTTATTGATTCTCATTGTCATTATTTAAGTTTGGGTATAAAGCAAGGAGAGATAGATTTGGTAGGGACCAATAGCTTTGATGAAATTATTGTAAAAATCAAAGAATATTCTGAAAAACAAGAAAAGGAATTTATCATAGGTAGAGGCTGGGATCAAAATGATTGGGAAGATAAATCTCTTCCTTCTAAAGAAAAGTTAGATGATTTATTTCCTGAAACTCCAGTAATACTTACAAGGGTTGATGGACATGCAATGTTAGTTAACCAGAAAGTTCTCGATCTTGCAGGGATTAGTCTAAATACTAAAGTTCAAGGAGGTGAGATAATTAAAAAAGGTAATAAAATTACTGGCGTTTTAATTGATTCAGCTATGGATTTCGTAAAAAGAATAATTCCAAAAAAAACAATAGAAGATAAAATAGAGGCGCTATTAAGTGCTCAAGAAATATGTTTTTCCAATGGTTTGACAACTGTTAGCGATGCAGGTTTAGGCAAAGAAGATATTTTATTAATTGATAGTCTTCAATCTAAAGGTGTACTCCAAATCAAAGTTTACGCTATGATTTCAAACAATAAAGAATCTTTGGATTATTTTCTTAAAAGAGGAATTATTAAAACAAATAATTTAAATGTAAGATCAGTAAAAGTATATGCAGATGGAGCTTTAGGCTCAAGAGGTGCAGCATTAAAAAAACCTTATTCAGACAGAAAAGGTCATAAAGGGGCTTTTTTAACTCCTATTGATTCTATTGAATCGCTAGCATATAGATTAGCTCAAACCGATTTTCAGATGAATACGCATGCTATTGGTGATTTAGCAATATCAGAGGTTTTAGACGCATATAGAAAAGCTTTGGTTTTTTCAGATGATCCTAGGTGGAGGATTGAGCATGTTCAGATTATAGACACATCTGACATAAGTCTATTTAATAAAAAAATAATTCCATCAGTTCAACCTACCCATGCTACGAGTGACATGTATTGGGTTGAAGATAGAATTGGAAGTTCAAGAATTGTTGGTGCATATCCATACAAAAAGTTATTAAAAGAGGCTGGAAGTATAGCTTTAGGCACAGATTTTCCTGTTGAAAATGTAAATCCAATTCTAACATTTTATGCTGCTATTACTAGAAGGGATGCAAATGATTTTCCTGAAGATGGTTTTAATTTTGAAAATGCATTGACTAGAGAAGAGGCTTTAAGAGGAATGACAATTTGGGGAGCAAAAGCAAATTTTGAAGAAAAAGAAAAGGGGAGTATAGAAGTTGGCAAAAAAGCTGATTTTGTAATTTTGGATAGAGATATTATGAATGAGCCTGACAAAAGAATTTTAACCACAAAGGTGGTTGCTACAATTGTAGATGGAAAAATTGTATACAGCAACAGGTTTAATTAAGTTTTAAATGTTAAGTTTTTAAACTAAAACTTATAATAATAATTAAATATTTACACAAATATAACAAATTAAGTTGATTTTATTAGCTTTTTATAATTTATCATTTAATTTTTTAAATATTTAAATTACTTTTGCTAAAAAAAAAATTAAATGTGTGGTATTGTTTGTGCTTTTGACTTAAAAGAGAAATCATCTTCTTTGAGACCTAAAGTCCTAGAAATGTCTAAAAAAGTTAGACATAGAGGGCCTGATTGGAATGGCATTTTTGATTCAAAAAATGCAATTTTAGCCCATGAGAGGTTAGCTATTGTTGATCCAACTTCTGGTAAACAACCTTTATATAGTCAGAATAATAATATAGTTTTAGCTGCTAATGGAGAAATTTATAATCATGTTGATTTAAGAAAAAAATTAAAAAAAAAATATAATTTTAAAACAAAGTCAGATTGTGAAATTTTACTTGCTTTATATGAAGAAGAAGGTGTTGATTTTTTAAGAAAGTTGAATGGAATTTTTGCCTTTGCTATATATGATATTGATAATGATGAATATTTTATTGCTAGGGATCATATAGGAATAATTCCCTTGTATATTGGTTGGGATAATAATGGGACTTTTTATGTTGCATCTGAATTAAAAGCATTAGAGGGAACATGTAATAAAATTGAGCTTTTTCCGCCGGGAAATTATTACACTAGTAAAACAAAAAAATTTATTAAATGGTATAATCCTGAATGGAGATTATATGAAAATGTAAAAAGCAATAAAACTTATATTAAAAATATTCATGATTCATTATCTGATGCTGTCTATAGACAGCTAATGAGTGATGTTCCATATGGTGTTTTACTCTCAGGAGGTCTTGATTCATCAATTACTTCTGCATTAGCGAAGAAATTTTCATCAATAAGAATTGAATCCGAAGGTAAACAATCTGCTTGGTGGCCACAATTACATTCTTTTTCTGTTGGACTTGATGGCTCTCCAGATCTTAAAGCAGCAAAAGAAGTTGCTAATCATATTGGAACAGTACATCATGAAATTAAATTTACAATTCAGGAAGGATTAGATGCTATTCGAGAAGTTATTTATCATCTTGAAACCTATGATGTCACTACTATAAGAGCTTCAACACCAATGTATTTAATGGCGAGATCAATAAAATCTTTAGGCATAAAGATGGTTTTATCAGGAGAAGGAGCAGATGAGTTATTTGGTGGATATTTATATTTTCATAAGGCTCCCTCAGCAAAAGAATTTCATGAAGAAACTGTCAGAAAATTAGATAATTTACATAAATATGATTGTTTAAGAGCTAATAAATCATTAGCTGCATGGGGTATTGAAGGAAGAGTTCCTTTTTTGGATAAAAAGTTTATTGATGTTGCTATGAAAATTAATCCTAAAGATAAAATGATTAACTCTGACAGAATTGAAAAATGGGTTTTAAGAAAAGCTTTTGAAAAATATCTTCCAAAAAATGTAATATGGAGACAAAAAGAACAATTTTCAGATGGAGTAGGTTATAATTGGATAGATACTTTAAAAGATTTGGTTAATAAAGAAATTTCTGATGAACAAATGAAAAATGCTCATTACAGATTTCCTCTTCAAACTCCACAAAATAAAGAGGAGTTCTATTACAGATCAATTTTTGAGAGTCATTTTTCAAGTGACGCTGCTGCATTGACCGTACCCTCTGTTCCTTCAGTAGCTTGTAGCACACCCGTTGCATTAGCATGGGACAAAGCTTTTAAAAATCAAAATGATCCAAGCGGTAGAGCTGTAAGTAAAGTTCATGAAAAGTCTTATTGATCTTTAATTTAAAAGATCAATCTTTTCCACATTTAATGTTGATAACTTCTTACTATTTACAAGGGGTTACAATGATAAATCATACTATATAATTATCTTTGTAATTATGGAACAAGAAAGCTTATTTGACGAAGAAAAAATCGTCAATAAAGAATCTCCAAAACAAAGCTATTCTGCTGAAAGTATCCAGGCTCTTGAAGGTATTGAACATGTAAGAAAAAGACCTTCAATGTATATAGGAGATGTAGGGCCAAGGGGTTTACATCATTTGGTTTATGAAGTAATTGATAATTCAATTGATGAAGCAATGGGAGGTTATTGTGATAAAATAGATCTTACAATAAATGAAGATAACTCAATAACTGTTCTTGACAACGGAAGAGGTATTCCAGTTGGAATTCATAAAAAAGAAGGTGTTTCAGCTCTAGAAGTTGTTATGACTAAAATTGGAGCTGGTGGTAAATTTGATAAAGATTCATATAAAGTTTCTGGTGGCTTGCATGGTGTTGGTGTTTCTTGTGTAAACGCCTTATCTGAAAAATTAATTGCAATAGTATATAGAGATGGTAAGATATGGGAACAAAAATATGAAAGAGGAAAAGCTATAGATTCTGTTAAAGAAATAGGAGATTCAAAATCAAATGGAACATCTGTTACTTTTCTTCCGGATAAAGAGATTTTTGCAGAGACAATTGAGTTTAACTACGAAACCCTTTCATTAAGAATGAGAGAATTATCTTATTTGAATAAGGGAATAAAGATCTCAATTACTGATAAAAGAAAAAAGGATAAAAAAGGAAATTATTTTTGCGAGAATTTTTTCTCAAAAGAAGGGTTAAAGGAGTTTATTGGTTTTCTTGATGAAACTAGAGAATCAATAATTGGAAATGTTATTTCAATGGAAGGTGAAAAAAATGGAATTCCAGTTGAGGTAGCTATGATATATAATACTTCTTATTCAGAAAATCTTCATTCATTTGTAAATAATATTAATACTCATGAGGGAGGAACACACTTAGCTGGTTTTAGAAGAGGTCTTACATCAACTTTAAAAAAATATGCTGACTCATCAGGATTGTTAGATAAATTAAAGTTTGAAATAGCTGGAGATGATTTTAGAGAGGGTCTTACCGCAATTATCTCTGTGAAAGTCAGTGAACCTCAATTTGAAGGACAAACAAAAACTAAGCTAGGAAACAGGGATGTCACTTCTGCAGTTTCTCAATCTGTTTCAGATATGCTTGAGAGTTATCTTGAAGAACATCCGAATGATGCTAAAGTTATAGTTCAAAAGGTAATCCTTGCAGCTCAAGCTAGACATGCTGCAAAGAAGGCAAGAGAAATGGTACAAAGAAAGACTGTAATGAGCGGAGGTGGTCTTCCAGGAAAATTGTCCGATTGTTCTGAACAAGATCCTGAAAAATGTGAGGTTTTTTTAGTTGAAGGAGACTCTGCAGGCGGTACTGCTAAACAAGGTCGTGACAGAAAATTTCAAGCTATTTTACCTCTAAGAGGAAAAATATTAAATGTTGAAAAGGCAATGCAACATAGGGTTTTTGAAAATGAAGAAATCAGAAATATTTATACTGCATTAGGGGTTACAATTGGCACAGAAGAAGATAGTAAAGCATTAAATATTGAAAAATTAAGATATCATAAAATCATTATTATGTGTGATGCTGATGTTGATGGCAGTCATATTTCTACTTTGATACTTACTTTTTTCTTTAGATACATGAGAGAGTTAATCGAGTTAGGTCATGTTTATATCGCAACCCCTCCTTTATATCTCGTTAAAAAAGGTTCTAAAAAAGATTATGCATGGTCAGATGATCAAAGAGACAATTTAGTTAAAGAATATGGGCAAGGCACTTCAATTCAAAGATATAAAGGTTTAGGAGAAATGAATCATGAGCAATTATGGGATACAACCATGAATCCTCAACAAAGAACTTTAAGGAGAGTATCAATTGAAAATCCTGGTGAAGCTGATAGAGTTTTTTCTATGTTAATGGGAGATGAGGTCCCCCCTAGAAGGGAGTTTATTGAAAATAACGCTATTTATGCTAATATTGATGCATAATGATTTAATTGTAATTTTTAATATGGTTAATTATGAAAGTAACAGTTGTTGGAGCCGGAAATGTTGGAGCTTCTTGTGCGGAGTATATAGCTATTAAAAGAATAGCAAGTGAAGTCATTCTTCTTGATATAAAGGAAGGTTTAGCCGAAGGAAAAGCCCTAGATTTATCTCAAACTTCTACAACTCTTGGATTTGACACTAGAATAATTGGTTTTACAAGTGATTACTCTAAAACCTCAAATAGTGATGTAGTTGTAATTACGTCAGGTATTCCTAGAAAACCTGGTATGACAAGAGAGGAACTAATTGGAATAAATGCAGGGATTGTTAAAGATGTATCCAATAATATTTTAAAGTATTCACCCAACACTATAATAGTTGTTGTTTCTAATCCAATGGATACAATGACTTATTTAACTTTAAAAATTACAGGCTTGCCTAAAAATAAAGTTATTGGAATGGGAGGAGCTTTAGATAGTTCTCGATTTAAAACTTACTTGTCTAAATCAATTAATAAACCATCATGCGATATTCATGCCATGGTAATTGGTGGTCATGGAGATACTACGATGATTCCTTTAGTTAGATTAGCAAGTTATAATGGTCTGCCAGTATCAGATTTTTTAAATAAGGATGAAATGGATAATGTTTCCAAAGAGACTATGGTTGGAGGAGCTTCATTAACCAAACTTTTAGGTACTTCTGCATGGTATGCCCCAGGAGCATCAGTTGCTTATCTTGTAGACAGTATTTTAAATAATCATAAAAAATTGATTCCTTGTTCTGTTTTATTAAATGGAGAATATGGTCAAAGTGATATATGTATTGGAGTACCATGCATTATAGGATCAAAAGGGGTTGAGTCAATTGTTGAATTGAAATTAAATAAAGATGAATTAAATCTTTTTAATCAAAGTTCAAATTCGGTTAGGTCTATGAATGAAAGTTTAAAACTATAATATTTTTATTAGAATTATTAAGAGTTGTCTAATATCTTCATTAACATTATATTTGCTCGGTTTTAATAATTCCAAATAATTGTTATGCAGAATAATGCCTTAGTAAGAATTTTTGCAATTCTTTTTGTTATAGTAAGTATTTATCAGCTTTCTTTTACTTTTATAAGTAGTAATGAGGAAAGAAAAGCTAAAACTTTTGCAAAAGGATCCATTTCTGATGAAGTTTCAAATTATTTAGAATTAAGAGATGAAATTGAAAGTGATTATTTAGATTCAGTTGGGCAGATATCATTATATGGAATAACTTCATATGATGATGCTAAAAATAAAGAATTAAATAAAGGTTTAGACTTAAAAGGAGGCATAAATGTAATTCTTCAAATTTCTATTAAAGACATTTTAAAGGGTTTAGCAGAAAATACTCAAAATATTATTTTCAATAACTCGCTAGTTGAAGCTGATATCATCCAAAAAAATTCAGACGAACCATATATTGAATCGTTTTTTCAAGCATTTGATAATTTAAAAGGATCTCAAAAATTGTCAGACCCTGAAATTTTCGGTAATAGGACATTAAGTGATGAAATTAACTTTGAGATGGAGGATAATCAAACTCAAAATGTTATTAGAAGAAAAATTGATGAATCAATTGTATCTGCATTTGAAGTTTTAAGAAAAAGGATAGATAAATTTGGTGTTACTCAGCCCAATATTCAAAGGCTTGGTACTAGTGGAAGAATATTAGTAGAACTTCCTGGCGCTAAAGATGTTGAGAGAATAAAGTCCCTGTTGCAAAGTACAGCTCAATTAGAGTTTTGGGAAACTTTTAAAAACGATAAATTAATTGGTTTTTTATTAGAGGCTAATGATTTGATAAAAAAAATTAATCAAGAAAACTTTGATCAAAATAAAGTCAATATTGAAACAAATGAATCTCAAATAGAAGAATTACTTGCAGATGTATCATCTCAAGATACAATCAATAATGTTTCAAACCCTATTGTTGATCTAATCAAAGGTTATGGTTTTCAAGGAGGGCCTGTTTTGGCTCAATTTTCATCTAAGGACAAAGAAAAAATAATTCAATATTTGGATATGCCTGAGGTTAGAAAATTATTAACTAATGAGTTTCGTTATGTAAAGTTTTTATGGGGCAAGTCCGACCCTTCAACAGATATAGTTGAATTATTTGCTATAAGATCAAATAGAAATGATAAACCACCCATTGGAGGCGGAGTTGTTGTTGATGCATTGCAAACCTATGATCAAATAGGAAATCCTGCTGTTTCAATGCAAATGAATGCCTCTGGTGCGAGAATTTGGGAAAATTTAACTGGAAAAGCATTTAAAGAAGCTAGTAATATTGCTATTGTTTTAGATGATTTAGTTTACTCAGCACCAGGTGTATCAAATGGAGCTATTGCTGGTGGACGTTCTGAAATATCTGGAAATTTTACTTTAAATGAGGCTATTGATTTAGCAAATGTACTTCGTGCAGGAAAATTACCGGCATCAGCAGAAATTATTCAGTCTGAAATTGTTGGTCCTTCATTAGGGCAAGAAGCCATTGATTCAGGTATTAATTCATTTTTAATTGCTTTAATTTTTGTGTTGTGTTGGATGATTTTTTATTATGGAAGATCCGGATTGTATGCAGATATAGCATTAGTTTTAAATATTTTATTAATTTTTGGAATTCTAGCTGGATTAGGAGCTGTATTAACTCTTCCTGGAATTGCTGGTATAGTTTTAACAATTGGAATTTCAGTTGATGCAAATGTACTAATATTTGAAAGAGTTCGTGAGGAAGTGAGAAAAGGAAAAGGTATTAGAAAGTCAATTTCTGATGGTTTTAATAATGCTTTATCTTCAATTTTAGATGCCAACATAACTACTGGGCTAACAGCTTTAATTTTGTTCATTTTTGGAACAGGTCCAATAAAAGGTTTTGCTACAACTTTGTTAATTGGGATTGCTACATCTCTTTTTACAGCAATTTTTATAACAAGAATATTTTTAGATTCAAGAAATGACAAAGGAAAATCAATTTCTTTTGGCACAAAACTTACTATGTCTTTGTTTTCAAATATTAATATTGGATTCTTAACAAAAAGAAAAGTAGCATATGGTATATCTTTTATTTTAATTTCAATAAGTGTATTTTCTTTATTTTTCCAAGGACTTAATCAAGGAGTTGATTTTGTTGGTGGAAGATCCTATGTAGTAAGGTTTGAAAAAGAAGTTAATCCTTCAGAAATTTCAGGATCATTAACAGATGTTTTTGGAAGTGTTGAAGTTAAGACTTTTGGTGATGATAATCAATTAAAAATTACCACAAATTATAAAGTAGATGTAGAGGGCATTGAAGTTGATAATGAAATTCAAAACAAGCTTTATAATGGTCTAAAATCATATTTAAATAGTGATGTTGATTATGATTCTTTTGTAAATGGTAGTGAAGAAAAACAAATAGGTATAATGTCATCAATTAAAGTAGGCCCAACAATAGCAGATGATATTAAAAAGAATTCTTTTCTTGCAGTATTAGGTTCGTTAATTGTAGTTTTTTTATATATACTTCTTAGATTTAGAAGATGGCAATTTTCATTAGGAGCTGTTGCTGCTGTTTTTCATGATGTTTTATTGGTTTTAGGAATTTTTTCTATAGCATATAAAATTATGCCTTTTAACATGGAAATAAATCAAGCTTTTATTGCAGCAATTTTAACTGTAATTGGATACTCTCTGAATGACACTGTTGTAGTTTTTGATCGAATTCGTGAATATATAAATGAACATTCTAATTGGGAATTTAAAGCTACTGTTGATTCTGCACTTAACAGTACCTTAAGTAGAACTTTAAATACTTCATTAACAACACTAATCGTGTTAATTTCAATTTTTGTGTTTGGAGGAGAATCAATTAGAGGATTTATGTTTGCTTTAATAGTTGGTGTTTTAGTTGGAACTTATTCTTCAGTTTTTATTGCAACACCTGTGATGTATGATTCCCTAAAAATCAATAGTCAAAATAAATAATCTCAACTTATATTTTTACTTTGATTTTGGAATAAAAGGTAAAAATTAGTCCAAGAATAATTAAAGGAATACTTAACCACTGCCCAGTAGTCAAAATAGGTAAAACATCTTCAAACCCACCTTGACTTTCTTTTACAAATTCAACTAAGAAACGTATTGAAAACATTCCAGTAAAAAATATGCCCATTAAATAGCCGTCATTTAATATTTTTTTGTCTCTATAAATTTTTCTTAGAAGGATAAATAGAAGAAGATATCCAATAGATTCGTATAATTGAGCAGGATGTCTAGGCATACTTTCTCCTCTATTTAAAAAAACTACTCCAAAGTTAGAATTAGTATAATTACCAACAATTTCAGAGTTAAATAAGTTTCCAATTCTTACAAAACAAGCACCAAGTGAAATAGGAATTGTTACTCTATCAAGTATCCAAAGTAAAGGTTTATACTTAAATTTTCTTTGATAAAGATATAGTCCTGTTAATACACCTATAACAGCTCCATGACTTGCAAGACCTCTAAAACCAATAAACTCAAAGTTTTTAATTAAACCAAAAAACATTGAGGCACCATTTTTTTCTCTAATAGGCAGAAGAATCTCTATTAAATGATTTTGATAATAATCCCAACTATAGAAAAAAACATCCCCAAGTCTTGCTCCAATTAAAACTGAAAAAACCATGTACACAAGAAGGGATTCAGCATATTCAACATTAACTTTTTCTTTATTATATATGCTTTTCATAATATAAAACCCTAAGGAAAAAGCTATAATAAACATTAGGCTATAATAATGAACACCAAATCCGCCAATATTAAAAATTGTTTCACTTGGAGACCAATTAACCTTTAGTAAATACATTTGACAAAAATTGATGGTAAAAATAAGTAAAATAAAATATCTAGAAATTATGGCACAGGATCATGACCTGAACTTCCAAAAGGATGACATTTACTTATCCTTTTTAATGTAAGCCATATACCTTTTAATAAGCCATATTTATTTAGGGATTGAATTGAATATTGAGAACATGTAGGATTAAATCGACATGATGGCAATAGAATAGGTGAGATTAATTTTTGATATATCTTTATTATAAATATAAAGGGGAAAATTGAAATTTTTTTTAACACTTTAATTTAGTCTAATTTCCGTTTCATCTGTATTGTCTTCTAATTTAATACCAATTTTATTAAGTTCATTTCTTATTTTATCAGAAGTTTCAAAATCTTTGTTTTTTCTTGATGAATTTCTTAATTCAATTAGAATATTCAAAATATCTTTTAATTTTTTCTCATCATAGGAGGAGGAGAGATTCCCATAAAGACCGAGAATATCATTTACAAAAGCTTTAAATGAAGTTTTCAATTTTATAAGCGTAGCCGCTGATATATTGTCAAGATTATTATTAACTGAATTGATAAATTTTACAGCATCAAATAAATTAGCAATCAATACAGGACTATTAAAATCATCATTCAATGCTGAATAACATTTTTTATTCCAATCATCAAAATTAAAAGAAGTGTCTTTTTTAGAAGGGTTAATATTATCCAATAATTTTAAAGCACTCATTAGTTTATTATATCCTTTTTCTGAAGCATTCAATGCATCTTCACTAATGTCTAAAACACTTCTGTAATGGGCTTGCATAATGAAAAACTTTACAACTTCAGGTTTAAATGGTTTTTTAAATATTTTATTTTTACCACTAAAAATTTCGCCAGGCAAAATATTATTTCCTGTTGATTTTGACATTTTTTTTCCATTAAGAGTCAACATATTTGCATGAACCCAATACTTAACAGGGGATACTTTGTTTATTGATTCTGATTGCGCAATTTCACATTCATGATGTGGAAACTTAAGATCCATTCCTCCTCCGTGAATATCAAATTTATCTCCTAAATATTTTGAGCTCATAGCGCTACATTCTAGATGCCAACCTGGAAACCCTTCTCCCCAAGGTGAAGGCCATTTCATAATATGAATTAATTCTGCTTTTTTCCATAATGCAAAATCTTGTGGATTTTTTTTATCACTTACCCCGTCTAAATCCCTTGTATTATGCATTAAATCCTCAATATTTCTACCACTTAGTTTTCCATATTTATGCTTCTTATTGAACTTTAATACATCAAAATAGACAGAGTTATTAATTTCATAAGCATAACCAGCATCAATAATTTTTTTTATCAGCTCTATTTGATCTATGATGTGGCCTGTGGCAGTAGGCTCAATACTTGGAGGAAACAAATTAAATTTAGATAAAGTTTTATGAAAATCTATTGTATATTTTTGAACAACTTCCATTGGTTCAATAGATTCGCTTCTTGCTTTTTTAGAAATTCTGTCCTCTCCTTGATCTTCATCATATTCAAGATGTCCAACATCTGTTATATTCCTTACATACCTAACTTTATAACCTAAGTGAATTAGATACCTATATATTAAATCAAATGAAATAAATGTCCTGCAGTTTCCTAAATGAACATTATTATAAACAGTTGGTCCGCAAACATACATTCCAACTTTATTAGGAAATATAGATTTAAAAAGTTCTGTTTTGCCGGATAAAGAGTTATAAATTGTTAAAGATGAATTCATTAAAGATTAGCTTCTAATTTAATATAGTCAAGAAACTCTTTTTTTATTTCTTTTTCCTTGAATTTTCCAGAAAACTCAGTAGTTACAGTGCTACTTTGGATATCTCGAATCCCTCTTAAATTTACACACAAATGTTTTGCGTCAATTACACATGCAACATCATCAGTTTTAAGAATTTTTTTCAGTTCATTAACAACTTGAAGAGTAAGTCTTTCTTGGACTTGCGGTCTTCTAGAATAATAATCAACAATTCTATTAATTTTTGAAAGACCTACGACTTTTCCTTTAGAAATGTATCCTACGTGTGCAATACCAATTATTGGCAGAAGGTGGTGTTCGCATGTAGAATTAACAGTAATATTTTTTTCAACAAGCATTTCGCCATATTTATAACTGTTTTTAAATGTTGAAGAGTTTGGTTTATTAAGAGGATTTAACCCACTAAAAATTTCGTTTATAAACATTTTAGCAACTCTCTTTGGAGTTCCAGCTAAACTGTCGTCTTTTAAATCCATTCCTAAAATATCTAAAATATCTCGTACTTTTTCTTCAATCAGTTTAACTTTTTCAATATCTGGAATTTTAAAAGCATCTTTTCTTAATGGAGTTTTTAATGATTCAGAAAAATGATCATCGTCTATTCTTGAAAGTTCTTTAGTTATAAACTTTTTAATTTTCATAAGTAAATATAAATTTTTACAAATATAAATATTAATTAGAGAGAGTCACAACCTTTGTAATAATTGATTTTTTTATTTTTTAAGTCTTTATAACGTTATAATAAATTTTTCTTTCTTTTATATATAAAAATTACTTTTTAAACTTTTATTTTTGTTTTAATTAGATATTTAAATGAAAAATGTTGTAATTACAGGTACAAGTTCTGGAATAGGTTTTGATTTAGTGAAAATTTATTCAAAAAAAAAGTATAATATTTTGTCTTTATCAAGATCTCAAATTAACATTAAAGGCGTTAATCATGTAATCTTCGATATTACAGATCAAAAATCTATTGATAACATAAAAAACATAATTAAAAAAGAATTTAAAGTAGTTGATATTTTAATCAATAATGCGGGAAAATTAATTAACAAACCTTTTTTGGACATGTCTATGGAAGACTTTGATTCTGTTTTTAGAGTTAATTTATTTGGAGTAGCTAATCTAATTAAGAATCTATACCCTATGTTTAACAAAAGCTCTCATGTAGTAAATATAAGTAGTATCGGGGGGATCATTGGAAGTTCAAAATTTAATGGTCTAACAGCTTATTCTTCAAGTAAAGGCGCTTTAAATATTTTAACAGAGGTATTAGCAGAAGAATTTAAGGAATCAGGGCCAAAGTTTAATTCGTTATGCTTAGGTTCAGTTCAGACTAAAATGTTAGAAGAGGCATTTCCAGGTTATAAAGGGCAAGTTAAACCTAAGGATATGGCTAAATTTATTTTTGATTTTGCAAATAAAGGCTCTAGTTTTTTTAACGGAAAAGTAATTCCTGTATCACTATCTAACCCTTAGTGTTTTTAACCTGTATATTCAACAAAGTTTCTAGGAGTTTCATACAAAACGACTGTAATTTTACAATTTAAATCAATAGCTTTATTTAACTTTTTCCATATATAAATAGCTAAATTCTCAGTTGTTGGAATTATATTTTTAAAATATGGAATGTCTAAATTTAAATTTTTATGATCGAGTTCTTCTTCAATTTCTTTTTCAATAATTTTTTTTAAATAACTTAAATCAATTACCATACCAGTATTTTGATCTATTTCACCATAAATTTTTACTATTAATTCATAGTTGTGTCCATGAAAATTTTCATTAGAACATTTTCCAAATACATTTATGTTTTTTTCTTTAGACCAATTTTTATTGTGTAATTTATGAGCTGCATTAAAATGAGCTTTTCTACAGACAGTTGTTTTCATTATTAATAATTTCCCTCAAATATAATTATAAATTGAATTTTGATATACCAATATTCAGAATTGATTTTATTTAAAACTTTAAGTTATAAGTTAATATTATTTGACTTTTATTATTGGTTAAATAGTAGTTGTCAGTTAAAACAACTGGATATGTTTTGTATGAGTTTTTGTTTTTATTATCAATAAAAGCTATATCAATAGAACTCCTTTTGAAATTAAGTCCAAGGCCCCAGGATGTAGCTTTATTATTTAAAGTTATATTATTCTGAAAAGATTTTTCATTAAAAATACCCGCTCTAATTGATAATAATCCGATTATATATTCACCTCCAATTCTTAAGGTGTTTATTGATTTTAATTCATCACTTATTTGACTGTTTAAGTCATTTAAATAATTACTTGCTTTATTTGAAGTTTCTTTAAATAGAGTTTTTCCATAATTTTTAACTCCATAGTCAAAACTAATCAGTCCTCTTTTAAAAATATAAGCAAGACTTATATTTTTTTTTGAGGGAATTTGAATTTTATATGGATCGTAAATTGTTGTTACATCCGGTTTGATCTTTTCGGATATATATGATTTGTTTTCAATATAATCAACAACAATTTCTTGCTTATACTTTTCTGTTATTTTAATCCATTGAGGACCGTCATAATAGGCTCCAAGGCGGATATTTTTATTTATTTTTGCGATCAATCCTATTTGAAAAGAAATTCCTTCGCCATTAGACTCAAGATTATTATCAAAGACAACTTCAGTTACATTTGATTTTTCAGAAAATCCTTGTTCAATAAAACGACTATATTTTTCATATTTAATTTCGTGAAGATTAATATTTATTCCAAGATGAATAAAGTTTTTATATAAACCAGATAAATTAATGGAATGAACACCATGATAACCTTCTGTATTTATTTTCATATAATTGGATAAATTATTATATAGAGCATTTGAAACATATTTGTCATTATCAGGATTAAAATCAACTGGATTAATTAAATAGCTTTGGTATCCCAAAAAAGCTTGTTGAGCTCCAAAGCCTATATCATTTCCAAGAATTCTATAAACTTCAGATATAGTTTCACCCTCATAAAGATCTAAATCACTTAATTTTAATCCATTGGCATAGAATAAAAAATAGTTATCTAAACCATTTGAGTTATTTCCTTCAATAATATATGAGTTATTGTATCTTTTTTTATCACCATAATTATAAGATAAACTTATTCTAGACCAATTTTCATTTTTATTGTTATTGTTAAAAACAAAAACGGCTCCAAGTTGATTAAAATGAAAAGTTGGATAAGGAATAGATCCTGTAGCAGTTCTAATATATTGATTAACATTATTTGAAAAACTGGTATTTGTCTTGTTTTCATATGAAATAGAGGAAATACTAAATTGATTTACAAGAAATACAGATGAGCTTGCAGGATTAATAGAAATTGCAGAAAGATCCCCTCCTGAAGCACCAAATGCTCCTGCCATTGCAGTAAACCTTGCTGAACCTGATAAATCTGACAAATTATATGTTATAGCATCATTAATTGATTGAGCATTAATTAAATTAAAGCACAACACAAAACAAACGTTGAGTATCTTTTTTTTTATCATTTAAAACTAATTTTTATTGAGGCCTACTTCCTCTACTAGATCCTCCAGAGCTTGATCTTGAATTAGAGGAGTTACCAGAAGATCTTCCAGAAGAGTAAGATCTTGAAGGAGAATATGATCTTCGATAAGAAGAATTTCTTTGGGTATTATTGTAGTTATTATTTCTTTGAAAATTATTTCTGTTTGAGGAATTATTGTCTCTATAACGTTTTCTATAAGTTTCTCTATAATATTGTCTATTGGAATTTACTTCACGGGATCTATTTATTTCTCTTGAATAGTTTCTAACTGAAGATGATGAAAACCCTCTTCCTGTTTTATTAATTGAAGATCCTTTAGAAGTGTTAACGTTTCTTCCAGATATTTGAGGCCTTTTAGTTAAAGATCCAATTGATTTACTCCCCAATTGGTTATCAGTAGAATTTCGTAAACTGCTAGTAATTCTACTACCTAAGTATCTACCTCTTCCTACATTTAATCTATTAAGGGCAGTCCTTATATCTAACTCTGAATCAGATTTATTAGTCGAATTAGAAGATATTTCTTTATCATTTGTTTTAGAATTGGGATAATTTTTCTCTCCTCTTCGGCTATTTGATTTAGATAGGTTATATGACTTTCTTTTTTTATAGTCTATATCTGAATAATATTGTCTATTATAATATCCTCTTGAAGCATAAAATGGGTCATAAGGGTTGTAAAAAGGATTGTAAAAAGGTCTATAAAATGGGGAATAATATGGACTATAATATGGATTGTAAAAAGGACTGTAATAAGGATTATGAAAACTCCATCCATAGGCAAGACCATTATATCTATTATAAAAACCGAACCTGTTAAAGTAAAAAGGATTATAATAACCTTGATTATAAAATCCCCAATATCTAGGAAATCCATAATTCATAAATATAACTTCTGTTTGAGAAACATTATCACCCCATAATAATTGATTATTTGAATTTGGGGAAAAATAATTTTCTGAATCAATAAAATACTCCTCATTACCATTTAAAGATGAATAATTATCTCCTAAATTTTGAAAATATTTTGAGTAATATTTTGTTTTATCAGAATTGTTTTTTTTAACTAGATTAGGACTTTCATAATATATACCATCAGACAAAAAATATGAAGAGGTTTGAAAGCTACCACAACCTAAAACAAATGTTAAAAGGAAAAGAGACAAAATAAAGTTTTTAATTTTCATTATTATAAATTGGTTAAGTTCTAAAAGTGTCAATCAAATAGTTTAATTTTGTTTTCAATTAAATATAAGGCAAATTTTATGCCAAAGAAATAATATGAGTAAGAATCTTTCAAAAAGAAATCAAGATTATTCTAAATGGTATAATGAATTAGTTGTCAAAGCTGATTTAGCTGAAAATTCTGCTGTAAGAGGTTGTATGGTTATAAAGCCATATGGTTTTGCTATTTGGGAAAAAATTCAATCTCAGTTAGATTTAATGTTTAAAGAAACAGGTCATCAAAATGCTTATTTTCCATTATTTGTCCCAAAAAGTTTATTTGAAGCTGAAGAAAAAAATGCTGAAGGTTTCGCAAAAGAATGTGCAATTGTCACACATTATAGATTGAAAAATGATAACACAAATAAAAATAAACTTATTGTAGATCCAGATTCAAAATTAGAGGAAGAGCTTATAGTAAGGCCTACAAGTGAAGCAATAATATGGAATACTTATAAGAAATGGATTCAGTCATATAGAGATCTTCCAATTAAAATTAATCAATGGGCAAATGTTGTTAGATGGGAAATGAGAACAAGACTTTTTTTAAGAACATCTGAATTTCTATGGCAGGAAGGTCATACAGCTCATGAATCAAAAGATGAAGCAATAGATGAAGCTAGGCTTATAAATAATTTATATGCAAATTTTATACAGAATTATATGGCTATTCCTATCATTCAAGGATTAAAAAGTGAAAGTGAACGTTTTGCTGGGGCTGTTGAAACATTTTGTGTAGAAGCTTTGATGCAAGATGGAAAAGCTTTACAAGCAGGCACATCACATTTTTTAGGACAAAATTTTGCAAAAGCATTTGATGTAAGATTTGCAAATAAAAAAGGTGATTTAGAACATGTTTGGGCAACCTCTTGGGGTGTGTCTACAAGATTAATGGGCGCTCTAATTATGACACATGGTGATGATAACGGTTTAGTTTTACCACCTAAATTAGCTCCAATTCAAGTTGTAATTGTACCGATTTATAAATCAAGATCTGAACTTGAATTGATTAATAAAGTTGTAAATAAAATTACAGAAGGATTAAAAGTTAAAGGAATTAGCTTAAAGTATGATGATAGAGAAAATTTTAAACCTGGATATAAATTTAATGAATATGAATTAAAAGGAATTCCAATAAGAATTGTTGTAGGGCCAAAAGATATAGAAAACAATACCGTTGAGATATCAAGAAGAGACACTTTAATTAAAAGCACAGTTAGTAATGATGATAAATTGTTTTCAAAAATTGAAGAAATTTTAAATGATATTCAATTAGCTTTATTTAAAAAAGCAAAAAGCTTTAGAGATAGTTTAATTACTGAAGTTGATGATTATGGATCATTTAAAAAAATATTAAAAACTAAAGGTGGGTTTATTTCAGCTCATTGGGATGGCAGTTTAAAAACTGAAGAAAAAATCAAAAATGAAACTAAAGCTACTATTAGGTGTATTCCAATAGATAAGATTTCCGAAAAAGGAAAGTGTATAATTTCTGGAAAACCTTCTTCTCAAAGAGTTTTATTTGCAATATCTTATTAATCAAATAATTCATTGTTCATATTGTTTTGTATAATATGAATTTTACATGTACATTTGCGCTCGAAAAAACGGCCCGTTCGTCTATCGGTTAGGACGTTAGGTTTTCATCCTAGAAAGAGGGGTTCGATTCCCCTACGGGCTACTAAATTTTAAATAATGGCAAATCATAAATCTGCAATTAAAAGAGTTAGATCTAATTCTAAAAAGAGACTTTTAAATAGATATCAGCATAAAACAGCTCGAAATTCTATTAGGGATTTTAAAGAAATAAATAAGAAAAAGGAAGCGTTAAAATCTTTTCCTGGTATAATATCTTTAATTGACAAACTTTCTAAAAAGAATATCATTCACTCTAATAAGGCAGCAAACTTGAAATCAAAATTAGCTGCACATCTCGCTAAATTAAAGTAATACTTAGGAATTCATTGAAATAAGAAATTCCTCATTGCTTGTAGTTTTTCTAAAACGATCATTAATAAATTCCATAGCTTCTACGGGGTTCATGTCAGCTAAATATTTTCTCATTACCCACATTCTTTGAATTGTATTTTCATCTAATAATAAATCATCCCTTCTTGTACTTGATGAAACAAGATCAATTGCAGGGAAAATTCTCCTATTAGAGATCCTTCTGTCTAATTGGAGCTCCATATTTCCTGTTCCTTTAAATTCTTCAAAAATAACTTCATCCATTTTAGAACCAGTCTCTGTTAAAGCAGTTGCAATTATAGAAAGAGATCCTCCATTTTCAATTTTTCTGGCTGCTCCAAAAAATCTTTTTGGTTTATGAAGAGCATTAGCATCGACACCTCCGCTTAATATTTTTCCAGAAGCAGGTTGAACCGTATTATATGCTCTAGCTAACCTTGTTATAGAGTCCAGTAATATGACAACATCATGTCCACATTCAACTAATCTTTTTGCTTTTTCTAATACAATATTCGCAACTCTTACATGTCTATCAGCAGGTTCATCAAAGGTTGAAGCGACAACTTCTCCGTCAACATTTCTCTGCATATCTGTTACCTCTTCAGGGCGTTCATCAATTAATAAAATTAATTGATAAACCTCAGGATGATTGGCAGCTATCGCATTTGCAATTTCTTTTAAGAGCATTGTTTTACCAGTTTTTGGTTGAGAGACAATCATTCCTCTTTGCCCTTTACCAATAGGTGAAAATAAGTCTATGATTCTTGTAGAAATAGTACTTTGTTTTTCAGCAATATTAAACTTTTCTTCAGGAAATAAAGGGGTTAAATGCTGAAAAGACACTCTATCTCTTACAATTTTAGGATCTAGACCATTTAATTTTTCGATCTTTATAAGCGGAAAATATTTTTCGCCTTCTTTTGGAGGTCTAACAAAGCCTAAAACCGTATCACCTGTCTTTAAACCAAAAAGTCTAATTTGAGATTGAGAGACATATACATCATCTGGAGAAGATAAATAGTTGTAATCTGAAGATCTTAAAAACCCGTAGCCTTCACCCATAATTTCAAGAACTCCTTCTGCTTCAACGAATCCATCAAACTCAAAATCAGGTTCTCTATATTTATTTCTATTGTCTCTATTATGGTTTACTTCTAATTTTTTATTATGTTTATCAGTATTTTTTTTGATTATTTTTTCATTTTTATTTGAGGAAAATCTTGAAGAATTAGGTTTGAGCACCTTTGTTAATTTTTTTTCATCAGGGATATCTTTTAAAGTAGAATCTTTTTTTGATGCTGCTTGGTCAATAATCTGATAAATTAAATCAGTTTTTTTTAAATCTTTAAAATTTTTTAATCCAATTTCTTCTGCAATTTTTTGTAAATCAGAAATTTTTTTTGTTTTGAGTTTAGCTATTTCTAACATGTATGTAAAGTGTTATTGAAGTCTTTGATACGTTTTTTGAAATTTTAGGAATTTTTTCAGACTAAGTATGCGACAATAATACAAATTTTATTTTAATTTACGTTTTTAATTTTTAAATCTTTTCTAAAGCTATGATTCAAAGAGTCCAAACTCTGTATTTATTTTTTTCTATTTTAATCTGTATTTTAACTTTTTATCTATTTCCTTTAGAATTAGAAAAAAAGAATTTTTTTGGAGTTGATTATCTATTAATCTTTGAAAAATATGTTTTTGTTTTAATTTCAATTATAAGTTTTGTAAGTATGCTATTGTTTAGAAAGAGAGGATTACAAATATACTTAAATAGGGTTTCTATGTTGTTGATTTGTTTATTTGCAATAAGCTTTGTTTTGTATAACAAATATAATTTTGATATGAATCATTACAAAATTTTATCTTCAGCACTTATTAATTTAATTCTTATAATTTTTGCTAATAAATCAATTTCAAAGGATAAAAAATTAATTGATTCAATAAACAGACTAAGGTAGTTTTTTTTTGTATTCATTTAATTCTATAACTTCTAATCTTTTTACATCTTCATTAATTATTTCAAGTTTTATCATAGTTCTTTTTTTGTGAAAACCAAATATGCCAGCTGCTCCTGGGTTTATATGTAATAAATTATTTTTTTTATCATTTATTATTTTTAAAATATGAGAATGTCCGCAAACTAATATTTTAGGGTTATATTTTTTAATTAATTCATTTGTTTTTTTATTGTAAAAAAGTGGTTTTCCAGCTATATGAATTAATAGAATAGATATTTTTTCACAAAAAAAAGATAAATATTCATTAAACAAAGATCTTATTTTTATTCCATCTATGTTTCCATAGACAGCATTTACCTTCTTTTTTTTTTTTAAGAGTTCAATTAATTCTAGAGACCCTATATCTCCAGCATGCCATATTTCATCAACTTTATTAGAATAATGAATTATTCGATCATCTAAGTGACCATGTGTGTCAGAAAGAATTAATATCTTCAAAATTGAATATTTATTAAATAGATGTTATTCAAATATAAATTGCTTTTATATTAGCGAAAAAAAATTTTGAGATATTTTATTTATTTTTCTTTTAATGGCAAGTTTTATCATGGATGGCAAAAGCAAAAAAATTCTATTACAGTTCAAGAGAAAATTGAAGAATCATTAAGTGTTTTATTAAAAAACAAAATTGAAGTAACTGGTGCAGGAAGAACAGATGCTGGTGTTCATGCAAAAGAGATGGTTGCTCATTTTGATGTTAATGAGCATTTTGAAAATCCAAATAATATTATTTTTAAATTAAATCAATTTTTATCTAATGATATTTCTGTAAAATCATTAAAAACTGTTAAGAAAAATGCTCATGCTAGATTTGATGCTATTTCAAGAACTTATATATATAATATATCTAAAGAAAAGGATGTTTTTTTAGATGAATATAGCTATTATTTAAACCATTCATTAAATATTAAAAAAATTAACGAAGCAATTAAAATTATAATCAATAATAATAATTTTAAATGTTTCACTAAATCAAAAACTGACGTTACTAATTACCTTTGTAACATCCTAAACTCTAAATGGATGGAATTTGATAATAAATATGTTTTTGAAATAACAGCAAATCGTTTTTTAAGAAATATGGTTAGATCTATTGTTGGTACATTAATTGATGTTGGAAGAGGTAAAACATCTATTAATAATTTTTTTGAAATTATTAATAGTAAAAATAGATCTATGGCAGGATATTCTGTACCTGCTAAAGGACTTTTTTTAAAAAAAATTACCTATCCTAAAGATATATTTAAATGAAGAAAAATTTAAAAGGTAAAATATTTAACTTAAAACTTTTTAAAAAATTAATGGTTTTTGTTAAACCATATCGTTTTTATTATCATTTAGTATTAATTACCGCTATTTTATTGTCTGTTTTTTCTATTGTAACTCCTTATTTGTTAAAAATAATTGTAGATGATTATATAAGGCCAAAAGATTATCAAGGAATGAAAATTATTATATTATTTATGCTTATTTCGTTGTTTTTAACAGTAATTTTTCAAATACTCTTTGTTTATTTTGCTAATTTTTTAGGGCAGAAAGTCATTAATGATCTTAGAGTTAAATTGTTTAAAAGGATACTTGATTTTAAATTAGATTATTTTAAAAAAAACCCTATAGGGAGACTGGTTACTAGAACTGTCAATGACATTGAAACAATTGCTAGTATTTTTTCTCAAGGTTTATTTTTGATTATTGCAGATTTATTACAAATGTTTTTAGTTATAATAGTAATGCTTTATGTTAATTTTGAATTATCATTAATTGTTTTTTCAATTCTACCTGTAGTTCTTTATGCTACAAAACTTTTTCAAAAATCTATGAAAAAAGCATTTGAAGAAGTAAGATTTCAGGTTGCTAATTTGAATTCTTATGTTCAGGAAAGAATTAGTGGTATGAAGATTGTACAAATTTTTAATAGAGAAAATGAAGAGTATGAAAAATTTAAAGTAATAAATCGTTTTCATCGAAATGCATGGTTAAAAACTGTTTGGATTAATTCAATTTTTTTTCCAGTTGCCGAAATTTCTTCTTCAGTTTTAATTGGATTAATTGTATGGTATGGGGGTTATAATATTATTACTGATCCAACAATTACGATTGGGATGATTTTTTTGTTTATTCAGATGTCACAGATGTTATTTAGACCATTAAGACAGATTGCAGATAAATTTAACACTCTTCAAATGGGTATGGTTTCTGTTGAAAGGGTATTTAAGATTTTGGAATTAGATTTTAAAATTATTGATAACGGGAAAATTATTTTAAAATCAATTAAAGGGTTGATTTTTTTTAAAAACGTAAAATTTTCATACAATAAGGGAGAAGAGGTAATTAAAGGAATCTCATTAAAAATAGAACCTGGACAAAAAACTGCTATTGTTGGACCAACTGGAGCTGGAAAGTCTACAATTATAAATTTAATTTCAAGATTTTATGATATTGATTCTGGAAAAATTCATATTGATGGTTTTTCAATACAAAATATTGAATTAAATAGCTTAAGAAAAAATATTGGAATTGTTTTACAAGAAGTTTTTCTATATGCAGATTCAATATATAATAATATAACGTTGTTTGATAGTTCAATAAAAAAATCTGAAGTAATTAATTCAGCTAAGGAAATTGGTATACATGATTTTATAATGACATTGCCAAACGGATATGATTTTAATATTCAAGAGAGAGGACAAATGTTGTCATCAGGTCAGAGACAATTAATTGCATTCTTAAGAGTTTACATAAGAAATCCAAAATTGTTGATTTTAGATGAAGCAACTTCTTCAGTTGACTCTTATTCTGAAGAAATAATTCAGAATGCCATTAATAAGTTAACAAAAGGAAAAACATCAATCATAATAGCACATAGGTTAGACACAATAAAAAATTCAGATAAAATAATTGTATTAGATAGAGGAAAGATTGTTGAAGAAGGAGTTTACAACGATTTATTAAAATCAAAAAATAGTTATTTTAAGAAATTTAATATAAAGAAACCATTAAATTTGGTAAAGAATTTATAAATTAATTATAAGAGATCTTCTAATAAAAGCTTATTAAGTTCATTTTGGTTTTTATAATTAGCAATAACTCCATCTTTCACATATGATATTTCTCCAGTTTGTTCGGATATCACAATCGCTATTGCATCAGTCTTTTCAGTAATTCCAATTGCAGCTCTATGACGTAAACCAAACCTAGATGGTATAGAAGTTGATTCTGAAACTGGAAGCACAACTCTAGTAGCTACAATATAATTTGATCTTATTAAAACAGCTCCATCATGCAAAGGATTATTTTTAAAAAAAATAGTTTCTAATATTTGGGATGAAAGCTTAATGTTTACATTATTTCCTGAAGTAATCAAAAACTCTAAACTGTTGCCTCTTTCAATAACAATAATAGCACCTGTCTTTTTTTTAGACATTGAATAGCAATCATCAAGAAATAATTTTATATCAAATTTTTTATTATAACTGTTTTGATTTAAAAAATTAAAATATTTAATTAAATTTCTTCTAGCAGCAAAATTTGGAGATCCTATCAGTAATAAAAATTTTCTTATTTCCTGCTGAAAAACAACAATTAAGGCAAAAAAACCAACACTAATAAAATTTCCAAGAATATTACTTAAAACATCCATTTTTAGCAAATCGGTTATTTTCCATATAATATAGATAATTATTATACCTATTAATATGTTTATTGCAACAGTTCCTTTTACAAGTCTATATAAATAAAAAAGAAGGATAGCAACAAGAACTATATCTATTACATCAGTAAAAGAGAATTGAAAATATTCTAGCGACTTCAGGATTATAATTTTTAATAAAATTAAGAAACTAATACAAATATTCACACAATGTAATGCATTCTTTTGCTTCTTTTACATCATGAACCCTAATTATGTTAGCTCCATTGATTAGGGCAAAAGTGTTAAGGATTGTAGTTCCATTTAATGACTTATTAGGATTTCCATTCAATATATTATATATCATTGACTTTCTGGACAAACCAATTAAAATTGGACAACTGATTTTCTTAAATAAATTTAGCCCTTTTAATAACTCAAAATTGTGATCTAAAGATTTTCCAAAGCCAAAACCAGGATCAATAATTATATCTGTTACTCCAATATCCTGAGCTATTTTAACTTGTTTAACAAAAAAGTTTAAAACATCAATCACAACATTTTTATATTCAGGGTTTAATTGCATTGTCATGGGAGTTCCTTTCATGTGCATCATTACATAGGGAACTTTATTTTTTGCTATAACTTCAAACATCTTTTTATCAAATTTACCTCCAGATATATCATTAATTATACTTGCTCCAATTTCAATTGAAATTTTTGCTATTTCACTTCTAAATGTGTCTATTGAAAAAAATGACTCTGGAAATTCATTTGTTAACGCTTCAAGAATAGGAAATAAAATCTGTTTTTCTTTTTCAGCAGAGAGTAATACACTTCCAGGTTTACTCGTAAAAGCTCCTATGTCAATTATATCAGCACCTTCATTAAACATTTTTTCAGTTTGTTTTAGTGCTTTATCTTTTGAACTATACTTACCGCCATCATAGAAGGAATCTCTACTAAGATTTAAAATCCCCATAATTTTTGGTTTTTTTAAATCAACTAGTTTTCCTTTGATATTTAAAGATAAATTATCCAATTTTTTTTAAAATATTTATATTAGTTAACGGTACTTAAAAAATAAAAACGAAATTTATGCAAATTTAATATTAAATGGAATCAACAAAAGATCAGTATCAGAAAATAATTTATAAATCAAGATTGTTGTTTGAAAAAAAAATGAAAGATTATGGTTCAGCATGGAGAATACTTAGAATGTCTTCTTTGACAGATCAAATTTTTATTAAGGCTCAAAGAATTAGAAGTATTCAAAAAAATATTGATCAAAAAATAGATGAAGGAATAAATTCAGAGTTTATTGGAATAGTAAATTACTCTATTATGGCTCTAATTCAAATTGAAAAGGGTATTGTTGAACAACCTGATATAAATATTTCTGAAGCACTAAAAATTTATGATAAAAAAATTAAAAGCACCTACGATTTGATGTTAAAAAAAAATTATGATTATGGTGAAGCATGGAGAGAAATGAGAGTTAGCTCTTTAACTGATTTGATTATACAAAAATTATTAAGAGTTAAACAAATTGAAGATAATAAAGGTAAGACCATTATTAGTGAGGGAATTGAAGCAAATTATCAGGATATTATTAATTATTCAGTTTTCGCATTAATTTTACTTGGCGAATGATAAATTTTTTATTTAAAAGGGTTTTAAACATATTTTTAGCAATTTTTGGTGTTGTAACAATAATTTTTTTTCTATTTAATATAATCCCTTCTGATCCAGCTCAAATGATGTTAGGTCAAATAGAAAATAAAGAACAAATTAAAAATATTGAAAAAAAATTTGGATTCGACTTACCAATAGAAAAACAGTATTTTTTTTATTTGAATGATTTGTCTCCTATATCTATTCATACAAATGATATTAAAGATTTTAATTATTATGATAAAAATAAATACAATGGATTAGTTTTTTTTTCGTCATATGGCTATTTTTTAATCCTAAAAGTTCCTTACTTAAGAACCTCTTATCAAAAATCAGGCAAACCAGTTTTTGATATAATAAAAGAAACCTTACCTAACACATTTGTTTTAGCAATAGCATCTATTATAATTGCTACAATTTGTGGAATTTTTTTAGGAATTATTTCTGCTCTTAACAAACAAAACTTAACTGATAAATTATTGCAGTTTATTTGTACTATCGGAATGAGTATGCCTTCTTTTTTTAGTGCTATTTTATTTTCTTGGTTTTTTGGATATATTTTAACTGATTATACAAACTTAAATATGACTGGAAGTTTATTTGAGTTAGATGATTACGGAGAAGTTGAAGAATTAAAATTGAAAAACTTGATTTTACCAGCTTTTGTTTTGGGAATAAGACCTCTTTCTGTTATTATTCAATTAATGAGGACTAGTTTAATAAATGTTTTAAATCAAGAATATATAAGAACTGCAAAAGCCAAAGGCCTTTCTATGTTTAAGATAATTTATAGTCATTCTTTAAAAAACTCATTGAATCCGGTTATAACTGTTCTTTCAGGGTGGTTTGCTTCACTTTTAGCAGGATCAGTTTTTGTTGAGTATATTTTTGGTTGGAATGGCTTAGGGAAAGAAATTATTTTCGCTTTAAATCATATGGATATTCCTGTTATTATGGGATCAACTTTTATTATTGCATTTCTTTTTATAATTATTAATATTTTAGTTGATATTACTCATTTATATCTAGATCCAAGAATTAAATACTATTGATATGAGAAAAAAAATTGTTATAGGTAATTGGAAGATGAACAATGATTCATTCGAGACAAAGACTTTATTAAATAAACTGATAAAATATGATTTTAACAATGATGTAGCCATAATGGTTTCTCCATCATTTACAAATCTTCAAAATAGTGTAATATATTTAAGTGATTCAAAAATAGAGGTAATAGCTCAAAACGTGAATGAATCAGAAAAAGGTGCTTTTACAGGTGAGGTTTCATCCTCAATGTTAAAAAGTATTGGTGTTTCAAGATCAATAATAGGTCATTCTGAAAGAAGATCTATTTATAATGAAACAGACAATATGCTTAAGAAAAAAATAAATAATGCATTAAATAATAAGTTAAAAATAATTTTTTGTTTTGGAGAGAAAATAAACGATAGAGAGAATAATCAACAATTTGAGCTTGTTAACAACCAACTTTCCAATACATTGCTAGATTTAAAAAAATCAGATTGGGAAAATATTATTCTAGCTTACGAGCCAGTTTGGGCAATTGGAACTGGAGAAAATGCAACTCCTAAACAAGCACAAGAGATGCATTTTCATGTAAGAAATTGGGTTAAGATAAATTATGGATCAAAAATTTCAAATACAGTTCCTATTTTGTATGGAGGAAGTGTGAAACCAAATAATGCATCTGAAATTTTCTCTCAACCTGATGTGGACGGAGGTCTAATTGGAGGAGCTTCATTAAATCATAACGATTTCATAGAGATAATTAATTCTTTTTAATATAAAATATTAAAGTTTAAAGATCATTATTTTAGAGTGAGTAAAAAAGAAAAAATAAATCCTGTTCTAGATGAAGATGTTTTAATAAAAGACGTTGAAAAACATCAAATAATTCTTTATAACGATGACGTTAATACTTTTCAGCATGTTATTGAAACTTTAGTAAAAGTTTGTAAACACTCATATCAGCAAGCAGAGCAATGTGCCTATATTGTACATTTTTCAGGAAAATGTGTTGTAAAAACAGGTTCTTTAGAAGAATTGGTTCCTATTTGTTCTGCTCTCTTGGACGCAGGTCTTTCCGCAGAAATTAGCTGAAATTTTATTTATTATAATCATTAAAATTGAGATATTTGCAAAAATTTAAATTTCATAAAATGATTTATTTAATTACAGTTTTGTTTTTTATTAATATTTTAAATTCACAAGTAACTATGGAGAATTCTATACATCAATTTAAAGTTGAAGACATTTATGGGGATAGTTTTGATTTTTCCTCTCTAAAAGGTAAAAAAATCATGATAGTTAATACAGCTTCAAAATGTGGGTTAACACCTCAATATGAAAAGCTCCAATCTTTATTTGAAAAATATGGTAATGAGAAATTTATAATAATAGGATTTCCGTCCAATAATTTTTTATTTCAAGAACCTGGCTCAAATGAAGAAATTTCTAGTTTTTGTAAATCTAATTATGGTGTTTCTTTTCCAATGATGAGTAAAATATCAGTTATAGGTGGTGATAAACACCCGGTTTATAAATTTTTAACCGAAAAAGAAAAAAACGGTGTTTTAGACTCGAGAGTTACATGGAATTTTCAAAAATATTTATTAGATGAAGATGGTAAGTTAAATAGAGTGATTTCCCCCAGGATTCAACCTGATGACAAGACAATTATTGATTGGATTTTAAATTAATTAAATTTAAGTCATGAGTAAAAAAAAATTTAAAACTTTGTGCGTTCATGAAGGAGAAATTAAAGACATTCAATTTAAAGGATCTACATCTCCTTTATTTATGTCAACCTCGTACGCTTTTGATAACGTTGATGTTAAACAATACCCTAGATATTTTAATACACCTAATCAAAGGGCATTAGTAAAAAAAATCTCATCACTTGAGCATGCTGAAACTGGATTAATTTTCAGTTCAGGTATGGCGGCAATAAGTACTTCATTATTTTCAAATTTAAATTCTGGAGATCATTTAATAGTTCAAGGAGATTTGTATGGTGGGACAAGAAATTTTATCAAAAAAGAATTTCCAAAGTATAAAATAGAATATAGTTTCACTAAAAGTCTTGAAATCGAATCTTTTCAAAAAGAAATTAAAAATAATACAAAAGGTATTTTTATTGAAACACCAAGCAATCCATTACTAAAAATAGTTGATTTAAAAAAAATAGGGTTAATTGCTAAATCTAATAATTTGTGGTCAATGATTGATAATACTTTTGCTAGCCCTGTTAATCAAAATCCTATTTTATTTGGAATTGATATAGTTATTCATAGTGCAACAAAATATTTAGGAGGTCATAGTGATATTTGCGCAGGTGTAGTAGTAAGTAAAAAGAATAAAATTGATAAAATTTTTCAATCAGCTAAAAATTTAGGTGGAAATTTAAGTGATTATACCGTTTGGCTTTTAGAAAGAAGTATTAAAACTTTATATTTAAGAGTTAGAGCTCAAAATAATAATGCGATAAAATTGGCAGAATTTTTGAAATCTCATAGTTGTATTGACAAAGTTTATTACCCAGGATTAAAGGATCATCCAGATTATGAATTAGCAAAGGGCCAAATGAAAGGTTTTGGAGGGATGTTAACTTTTGACTTAAATAAGAAAATAAAGGTTAAAAAATTTTTAAACTCACTTAAGATTATAAAACCTTCAATGAGTTTGGCTGGAGTAGAAAGCACTGTTTTAAGCCCGAAATTAACTTCTCATTCATTGCTTACTGATATTGAAAGAAAAGAACAAGGAATAAATGATCAAATGATTAGATTTTCATCTGGAATAGAATCTTTTGGAGATTTAAAAAATGATTTGTCTCAAGCCATAAAAAAGAGTTTATGAAATATGATATATTAGCTTTTGGAGCTCATCCAGATGATGTAGAGTTAGGTTGTGGCGGAACCATAGCAAAATCTTTAAATCAAAAAAAAAAAGTTGCCATAATTGACATTACAAGGGGAGAACTTGGAACACGAGGAAGTATAGATATTAGAAATAAGGAATCAACTAAAGCAAATAAAATTTTAGGAATTAATCATAGAGAAAATCTTGATTTAAAAGATGGTTTTTTTAAAAATGATAAAAAAAGCCAGTTAATTGTTGTATCTAAAATTAGAGAGTTTAAACCTGATATAGTTTTGTGTAACCCTGCTGAGGACAGACATATTGATCACGGAAAGGGAAGCAATTTGGTAAATGATTCATGTTTTCTAAGTGGATTAGAAAAAATTGAAACCTTTGACTTTAATAATACCAAACAAGAAGTTTGGCGTCCAAAAATTGTTTTAGAGTACATTCAATGGAATGAGGTTAAACCAGACTTTATTTTTGATATTAGTGGTTATTTAAAGATTAAATTAGATGCAGTTAAAGCATATTCTAGTCAATTATTTAACCCAAATAGTTCTGAAAAAGAAACACCCATAAGTTCTAAAAATTTTATTGAAAGTGTTTCTTATAGGGCAAAAAATATGGGCAGGTTGATTAATTCTGAAGCTGGAGAAGGTTTTAATTCAAGGCAAATCTTATCTATAAGTGATCTAAACTCTTTTTTAAAATAGTTTATTAATTTTCTTTTTGTAGTATTTTTTCCTCTTTAAAAAATAAATTAAATTTGACAACTTTTATGGTGGTTGTAGCTCAGTTGGTTAGAGCGCCTGGTTGTGGTTCAGGAGGTCGGCGGTTCGAGACCGCTCTTCCACCCAATATGATTAACGGCTTGAGAAATCAAGCCGTTTTAATTTTTTTTATTACATTGATAACTTAATTATAAATCAATTTAAAATGAAGAAAATTATATTTATTTTTTTATTAGCTTTTTCTATTAATCTTTCAGCTCAAAATATTGTTTGGGAGCAGGTAGGGTTAAAAGTTAATCAAGGAACTTCTGGTTTTGTTTTAGAACTTGTTGAAGCTTTTTATACGAGTATTGAAAAACCAGAGGGTGTAGCAATTTCACTTGATGCTGTTTGGTATAAACCAGAAGGATATGAAACTACACATTATTTGACTTTTGCAGGATCTGCTGAAGATCTTGGGAAACTCAGAGAACTTCGCTCTGGAGAAGTATATGACAACTACAATCAAGATATGTTGAAGTTTTCAAAAATTACTTCAATAACATCTGGTTCAACCATAATGCGAATGAATTTAGATAAAGGAAACTATCCAATATCTCAAATTTGGCAATTTGGAGTTGAAGATCCTCAAGTTTTTGTTAATGAATTTAGCTCTTTGGCTAGATCTTTTCCTCAAGACGGATATTTATCTGTTGGTTTAATTAGTCATGGAGGAAGTTCAAATGGAGAATCTCATTATATATACACTACTCATAAAGATTATTCTTCTGCATTATCTTGGGGGCCAAGAAATGAAAAAGAACAAGCTGCTTTTATTAAATTCCAACAAAAAATTAGCTCCTCCTCAGAATATTTAGGAACAATTACATTGAGAAATGTAAAATCTTGGAATTAATTTTTATTTTATGATATAATAACCCTCTGCTAAACAGAGGGTTATTTTAAATTTACTTAATTTTTATAAAATTATATATTGAAGTCTTTAAAGAAATATATTTTTGAAGGTATTGTAATATTTTCTAGTGTTTTATTGTCACTTTATCTAGGTAATTTAAATATTCAAAGATCAAATTTTGAAAAGAAAAATCAATATATAAGCGATTTAATAGAAGTTCTTAAAGAAGATATAGGTCAAATAGAAAGTTTATTAGAAATACTTTATAAATCCGAAACTTATATTAATGATTTGCAAAATGATATTGATTTAAATCATAAAATACTTAATGATAAACAGGTAATTGATAAGTTAATTGATATTGAGGTTGGTTTTTCTTTTTTTCCTAAAGAAGGGGTTTTTAATCAAATGATTTCTACTGGTACATTTGAATTAATAAAAAGCAAAAAATTAAAGACGAATTTATTAGAAATATATAATCATCAAAAAGCTAGAAATTATGCAACTTCTCTTGAAATTGATAATTTTAATTTGAATTTTAGAAGCATCCCTTATCAAAGGTTTAAAATAAGATTTGATTATAATTTACTTGAGGGAAAATTTTATGGTAACAGAACTTTAACTAGTTATATCTTTAATAAACCTTATTATTTATCAAATCAATTTTACGGATTATTATCTCAAGCTAAATTATATTCAAATATGTATAAGAGACAATTAAGTGATATTTTAAATTCATATAAAGAAGTTTTAATTTTATCCGAAATAGAAATTAAAAACTAATTACATGAAAACAGATTCGATTATATTAATAGCAGAGGATAAGGATTTAATTAAATTTGATACTTCTAAATCAAAAATTTTGTGGAGTATAAAATTTGAGAAAAAAATTAAGGGTATGACAAGAATAAACGATCATGTTTTTGCTACTCTTTCTTCAACATGGGCCGTTTGGACTTCATTAATAAATTTTAATAACGGAAAGGTTTTATGGACAATAAAAAAACATTTTTATAATATTTTAATTAATGATAATTCAATTTATTTCATTGACAAATGGGGTAAATTTAATTGGATTTCTTTATCTAATGGAGAGGAGAAACATAGAGGGGCTCTTCCCTTTTCATGGGCCACCCCAAAATTATCTTTAATCTCAAATAAACTTTTTCTGTTTACAAAGAAAAAAACATTTGTTTTTAATGAATCAACTAAAAATTTTGATAAAACAAAATTACCTTTTTCTCTTAACCCATCTAAAATCACATCAATATTAGATGAGTTTCAAATTAATGTAAATTCTTTATCAAACTCACATGATTCAGCAATAATTTACGCTGGAGATTCTGGAGCCAATTATGGAGATTCTGGAATGGGCGGAATGGATGGAGGTGGAGGAGCTGGTGGAGGAGAGTAGAATTGGTTATTTTTTTATAATTTTGCAGAGATGAAAAAGTATTCTTTACTTATTATTTTGGTTTTTATTTTCTCTTGCAAAGAATCAGTAGACAAAAAAAAAGATATTGTTTATTTATCTCCTGACTGTGGGTGTTGTCATGATTGGATTTCGCATATGGAAAGTAATGATTTTGTTTTAGAAAAGAACATGGATGCAAACATGTATGACATTAAAATAAATGCTGGTCTTCCAATTGATTTGGCTTCTTGCCATACAGCTCTAATTAAAGGATATTTTATTGAAGGTCACGTACCTGCACAAGATGTTAAAAGACTATTAAAAGAAGCTCCTGATGGTATAATTGGTTTGACAGTTCCTGGAATGCCTGCAGGAATTAATGTTCCAGGAATGGAAGTTAATAATGAAAAAGCAAACTTTGATGTTTTTGCAATTGATTCTAATGGAAAATCAAGTGTTTGGGCACATTATGAGTAGTATTTGTCAATAATTTTTATTTTAATTAGTACATGTTAATTAATTCTTATTTTGAAATATTTTTTAATTCTTTTATTTCTTCTTTTCAATGGCTTATTGGTTTAATTATTTTTGATGGAATATGGTATGAAAATTTCTTTTGGGGAATTATTTTAATTTCTTTAATTGTATGGTTACTTGAAATAATTTTTCCATGGAGGAAAAATCAAAAAATTATTAGGAAAGATTTTTGGCTTGACGGCTTCTATTTAGTTTTTAATTTTTTTATTTTTTCAATTATAATAAGTGGTGTTTATGAAATAATTTATCAATTTTTCATCTCTCAAGGAATTGAAATGAATGCTTTAAAAATTATTGATTTAAGCTCTTTTCATATTTCAATTCAATTATTGATATTTTTTGTAATAGTTGATTTTTTTCAATGGATTGCCCATTTTTTTCTTCACAAAATTGATTTTTTGTGGAATTTTCACAAAGTACACCATTCTGTAAAGGAGATGAGTTTTTCGTCTCATATGAGATACCATTGGATGGAAAATGTTATTTATAAACCATTTAAAACTATTGGTGTAATGTTGATTGGAGGGTTTGAACCTGAACAAGCCTATATAGTTCATTTTATTGCAATTACAATTGGTCATTTTAATCATTCAAACATAAAAATTTCATGGGGACCCTTAAAATATATATTTAATAACCCAATAATGCATTTATATCATCATGCAAAGAACACTCCTCAAAATAGAGTAGGGGTCAATTTTGCAATTAGCTTAAGTATTTGGGATTATATTTTTAGAACAAATTACGTACCTGAAGATAGTGGAAATGTAGTTTTAGGTTTTAAAGGAGATGAAAAATTTCCAGATAAATTTATAGACCAAAATATTTATGGAATTTTTAATAAAAAAAAAATAAACTAATTATTAATAGATAATCTGTTTTTTCTATTTGCAAGCTCCCAAGCTGTATGAAAAATTAATTTTGTTCTTTTTTCAAGTAACTTGTAGTTTATTTTATCAGCAGTATCTGAGGGTTCATGATAATCTTCATGAGTACCGTTAAAATAAAAAATAACTGGAATATTATTTTTTGCAAAATTATAATGGTCACTTCTATAATAGAACCGGTTGGGATCATTATCATCATTATATTTATAATCTAGTTTTAACTGTGTATACTTAGAATTAATATTTTCAGAAATATCATGAAGTTCTTGACTGATTTTATCTGAACCAATTAAATATATGTAATTTGGATCTTTGTCTTTTCTTTTAGGATCAACCCTACCAATCATATCTATATTTAAATTAGCCATCGTATCCTCAAGAGGATAAAGAGGATTGTTTACATAATATTGAGAGCCAATAAGCCCTTTCTCTTCAGCTGTTACATGTAAAAAAATAATTGATCTTTTTGGAGCGTGTCCGTCTTTAACGGCAAGAGCGAAACTTTGAGCTATTTCAAGAATAGAAACATTACCTGAGCCATCATCATCAGCACCATTATAAATTTTTCCATCATGAGTTCCATGGGCGTCAAGATGTGCAGATATAACAATATATTCGTTTGGAAACTCTGAACCACGAATTATTGATACGACATTTTCTGAGTCAAAGACACCAGATCTAATGAATTGTTTACCAAGGTAGTATTTTCTAGTTTTAATATTTTTAATGTATTGAAAGTAATTGTCTGTTCCTTTAGCGGGATCAATGGAATTTCTTATATAAAATTCTCTTAAAAAATCAACGGCAATTTTTTGTCCTTTTGAACCTACTTCTCTTCCTCCAAAATAATCTGAGGCAAAAACATATAATAACTCTTTTAGCTCCTCTGATGTAATTTTATTGGAGTAATTTATCGATAAATCAGATTGGGAAAAGAGGTAAAAGCAGAATAAGAAACAAAAGATAAATTTTTTCATAATATTTTTTGTTTAATTTATTAAAATATAATATTACTTAGAAATAATTTTTAAGATTCCATCCCATAGCTTAATTCTCATTTCCATTGCTTTTTTTGAATAATCTAAAGCTTCATGCCATTTTTTCTTATCTGATCCACATAAATCATTAACCATTTCTAAAGCTAATGGACCGTGTTCGTCTGAATCCAATTCAACATGTCTTTCAAAATAATAAATTAGAGGCTGAATATTTATTTTATCATTAGTCTTTATGTTTTTTATAATCTCAATAAACATATCTGGAATCAAATCTTCTCTACCAAAAGTAAAAACAGCAGATGTTATATGAGGCTCATTTAATGAAATAATATTAAAAGTAAATTTTAAAAAATTTTCAATAAATAAAGGAAGATTTTCATTTTCAATATTTTTGTGTGATGTTAAATTAATATCCCAGTTTTTAATTAAAGATTTTATTTTACTAGAATCACTTTTAATTAAATCCATTGAATTTAAGTACATTTCATAGTGACTCATGGGATTTCCTTTATGATCTATATCTGACTCTTCTCCCCAAACTATTTCATTTATAAGCCTAGATGCTTTTTGAAAGCCTTTTGGTTTCCATGGTATTGAAACACAGGTTAATTGTAATTGCAACTTTTTTAACAAAGACATGAAATCCCATACAGCAAAGACATGATATTCAGTAAAAACTTGAATATTTTCAATAGATTTTATGGATGAATATAATTCATGTTCTTTAAGTTTTTTTCTATAAGGAGCTAGTTCTTGTTCAAACAAATTTATCATTTGTAATGATCTATTTTTTAAGTTAGCAAATATAAATCAATATTATAAAAGAGATAAAATGGATTTTGATATTTTATTTTTATTTCTAATGACTTCAATCACACTTACATTAAGTCCTGGTCCAGATATTTTATATGTATTGTCTCAAAGTCTAAATTATGGTTTTAGAAGTGGCTTTTCAGTTAGTTTAGGTTTAGTTTCTGGACTTTTTTTTCATACTGCTTTTATATCACTAGGATTTGGTTTTCTTATTACAGAATACCCAAATATCTTTAAGTTTATTAAATATTTTGGAGCATTATATTTAATATATATAGCAGTTAATCTAATTATAAAAAAAAGGGAAGTTAAAGTAATTAAAAAAAATCAAAACACATTGATAAATAATTATTCTACTGGTCTAATTATGAATATTATTAATCCAAAAGTTAGTTTGTTTTTTATTAGTATTTTTCCATTATTTCTTTTTGATGAAATACTTGATGTCAAGATTCAATTTTTTATTTTAGGAATTATTTTTATAGTTCAAGCAATTTTTATTTTCTCATTAGTTTCATTTTTTTCTTCATTTGTTGGAAAAAATATTTTTTCAAAAAAAATAAATATTTTTTTTAATTATTTACAGTCTTCAGTTTTAGTTTTTATTGCATTGTTATTAATCTTACTATGAAAAAAATAAAACTTATTGAATGTCCCAGGGATGCTATGCAAGGTTATTCAAAATTTGTTGAATCAGAAAAAAAGATTAATTATATAAACAATTTGTTGAAAGTAGGTTTTTATGCTATTGATTGTGGAAGTTTTGTTTCAGAAAAAATGGTTCCACAAATGTCTGATACTCCTTATGTAATTAAAAGTTTAAATAAGGGAAAGTCTAAAACTAAAATTATTGTAATAGTAGCTAACGAAAGAGGGGCCTTGGATGCTTCAAATTATAATCAAATTGATATTTTAGGATATCCTTTTTCAATTTCAGAAAATTTTCAAATTAGAAATACAAATAAAACTACTAAAGAATCTATTAATGTGCTTAATAATATTATTGAAATATCAGACAAAACAAATAAGGAAGTTGTAGTTTATTTGTCTATGGCCTATGGAAATCCTTATGGAGACCCTTGGAATATTGAAATTGTTTTAGATTGGATTCATAAATTAAAACTATTAGGAATTAAAACTATTTCATTGTCAGATACTATTGGGATTTCAAAAACTAATCAAATAAAAAAATTATTTAAAGCTGTAAATAGCGAATATAGGGAGATTGAATTTGGGGCACATTTTCATTCTATGCCAAATGAGTGGTATAATAAAATTAAATCTGCTTATTCTTCAGGTTGTAATAGGTTTGATGGTACAATTATGGGTTATGGTGGTTGTCCTATGGCTTCAAATAGACTAATTGGCAATATTGCTACAGAAAAACTTATTACTTTTTTTAATAATAAAGAAAATAATATCAACTTAAATATTTCTCGTTTTGAAAATGCTATCAATAATTTTAGAGCATTAATTAAATTTTAAGAGTCAGCAAAAAATCCTTAAATGAAAATTTGTATATTTACATGCAATTAATTTAAAATTAATTGCTGATGTCTTCAAATAAATTTTTTGGTAAAGGGTTAACATATGACGACGTTCTTTTAGTGCCTTCGTACTCAGATGTTTTGCCAAGAGACGTTTCAATTAATTCTAAGTTTAGCAGAAATATTCATTTAAACATACCTATTTCGTCTGCTGCCATGGATACTGTAACGGAGAGCAGTATGGCTATAGCGATTGCAAGAGAAGGAGGTATTGGAGTTTTACATAAAAACATGTCGATTGAAGATCAGGCAGAACAGGTAAGGACTGTAAAACGATCTGAGTCAGGAATGATAATGGATCCTGTTACGTTAAGTGATAAATCTTTAGTTATAGATGCAAAAGAAAAAATGAGAATCTATAAAATTGGTGGGATTCCAATAATAGATGAAAATGGAAATTTAAAAGGAATAGTAACTAATCGTGATTTAAGATTTGAAAAAAATAATAATAGACCAATTGAAGAAGTGATGACTTCGCAAAATATTATAACTGTTAATGATGGAATTACTTTAAAAGAAGCTGAGAAAATTCTTGAAAAAAATAAAATTGAGAAATTACCTGTAGTTTCTCAAGATAATAGACTTGTCGGGTTGATTACTTTTAGAGATATTTCAAAACAAACCAAAAAACCAAAAGCAAATAAAGATAAATATGGAAGGCTTAGAGTTTCAGCAGCAGTTGGAATTACTAATGATGTATTAGAAAGAGTATCCCTGTTAAAAAAATCTGATGTTGATGCAATTGTTGTTGATACAGCTCATGCTCATTCAAAAAATGTTGTTGAAGTTTTAAAAAAAATAAAAAACAAGTTTTCTGATATAGATATTATAGTTGGAAACATTTCAACAGCGGAGGCTGCAATTTATTTGGCAAATGAAGGAGCTGACGCAGTTAAAGTTGGAATAGGTCCTGGTTCAATCTGTACGACTAGGGTTATTTCTGGAGTTGGATTCCCTCAGCTTTCAGCTATTTTAGAGGTGTCAAAAGCATTAAAAAACAAAGACGTTCCTGTCATTGCAGATGGTGGGGTTAGATATACGGGAGATATCCCAAAAGCAATAGCTGCAGGAGCTGATTCTGTAATGCTTGGTTCATTATTAGCTGGAACAAAAGAGTCGCCTGGGGAAACAGTAATTTATGAAGGTAGAAAATATAAAACTTACCGAGGTATGGGCTCAGTAGAGGCAATGAAACAAGGAAGTAAAGATCGATATTTTCAAGATGTTGAAGAAGATCTTAATAAATTAGTTCCTGAAGGAATTGTTGGAAGAGTTCCTTTTAAGGGGAATTTAGAAGAAAGTATACATCAGTTTGTGGGAGGTTTAAGATCTGGAATGGGATATTGTGGAGCTAAAGATATTAAAACATTACAATCGAAATCAAAATTTGTAAAAATAACAACAGCTTCAGTTAAGGAAAGTCATCCTCACAATATTACTATAACTAAAGAGGCTCCAAATTATAGTCCTTAATTTTTAATCTACAATAATTTTAAAAGTTTTAATATCAGAATTATTCAATACTCTAATTACATACATGTTGTTTTTTCGAAGATCAATTTGTAAATTAAATTCTGATAGGTTTTGTACTTCAATATCAGTTATTTTATTTCCTATAATAGAGTATACTTGAATAGATCCTTTTCCTACAAAACCTTTTAATGAGAGAATACCTAATTTGTAGATTATTGATTTTGATTCTTGAAGAACTGGGGTTAAATTTGGGGAGAAAATATTTTTATGAGCTGAAGAGGCCTTAGAAAATGATATCAATAAAATAAATAATAAAATTAATCTCAAATGTTATTATTTTTATGCAATTTACAATAAAAAAATTAATCTACAAAAAATATAAACATATTAAGTCATTGTTTTACAAGGTGTTATTTGATTTATTAAGAAAATTTGTTAAAAATGTTAATAGTATTGTTAATAACAATTATATAAGATTGAATTGGTTGATAAATTTTATTTTGTTTTCTGTTGTTTTTTTTAGTTGTAATGACAGACAAGATGAAGTAATTGCAAGAGTGGAAGATAAATATCTTTATAAATCTGATATAAAATTGAAGTTTAATTCTTTCGACAACAAGAAAGATAGTATTTTAAAGGTTAGAAATTTTATTGATAAATGGGCAAGAAAAAATCTTTTATATCAAAAAGCTTTAATTAATCTTCCTGAATATAGAATTGATAATCTTGAGAATTTAATTAATAATTACAGATATGATTTATATGGGTCAGTATATAAAGAAAAACTATTAAAAAAAGCATTAGACACATTATCTTTAGAAAAAAAAATTAATTTATTTTATGAGGAGAATTATGATATTTTTAAATTAAATGAATCTTTGTATAAAATTCGTTTTATTCAGTTTCCTATTGATAACGTTGATAAAAATGAAATTATAAAGAGTTTTATTAGATATAATAAAATTGATAAGAAATTTTTGGATTCTTTATCTTATCAATTTAATAACAAGATATTTTCAGACTCAAATTGGATTACAAAAAAAAAATTAATTAATTCTGTTCCATTTATAAACAATAATAATTTAAAAAAATATGTTAAAAAAATGAATTATTTTGAATATAAAGATTCATTAGAACTATATTTATTGTATATGTTAGATTATAAAAAAAATGGGGAAATAGCACCATTATCTCATGTTATTTCAAGTGTTAAAAATATAATTTTAAATAAAAATAAAATTGAGTTTTCAAAAATAATTGATAGAGACATAATTCAAGATGCAATTAAATCTAAGAAATTTGAAATATATAAATAATATGGAAAAAAAACTTTTGTTTATATTGTTTTTAGTATTTAATTTTTCTTTTTCTCAAAATTCAGTTAATAAATTAAAGGTTGACGGAGTATCTGCTGTTATTGGAGATTATGTGATTTTAGATTCTGATATTGATAAAACATTAATTGATATGGAATCTCAAGGAATTTCAACTAAGGGCATTTCAAGATGTCAATTACTAGGAAAATTAATGGAGGACAAATTATATGCTCATCATGCAATTCAGGATAGTTTAGAGGTAAGTGTTGAAGAAGTTTATAGTATGGTTGATCGAATTATTGATAATTTTATTAATCAACTAGGTAGTATTGAAAAGGTTTTAGAGTTTTATAATAAGGAAGATGAACCTTCATTTAGACAAGAAATTTTTGAAATTAATAAGACTCAAAAATTATCATCTTTAATGCAAGCTGAAATTATCCAAGATATTGAGATTACACCAGAAGAGGTAAGACTTTTTTTTAATTCAATACCTGAAATAGATCTTCCAGTTATAGGTACTGAACTGGAAATTTCACAAATTGTTATAGAGCCTAAAGTTTCTAAAAATGAAGAAAATAGAATAATCAATTTGTTAAAGTCATTTAAAGAAGATATTTTAGAAAACGGATCAAGCTTTTCGTCAAAGGCTATTTTATATTCTCAAGATCCTGGTTCCAGATCTAGTGGTGGAAAATATACTTTACATAGAAAAAAACCAAGAATGGTAAAAGAATTTAGAGATGTTGCCTTTAGGTTGCAGGAAGGAGAAATTTCGGAACCTTTTAAATCTGATTTTGGATGGCATATTATTTTAGTAGATAAAATTAGAGGACAAGAAGTTGATATTAGACATATTTTATTAACTCCAAAGATTGATCCTCCTCAGTTGTTAGAAGCAAAAAAAATTATTGACACAATTAGAACAAGAATAATTAACAAAGAAATTTCTTTTGAGAAAGCAGCTTTAGCTTTTTCAACTGAAAAGGAAACTAAATTTAATGGTGGTGTCCTTATAAACCCAGAAACTGGAGATAATAAATTTGAGCTAACTAAACTGGATCCTGTTTTATATAATCAAATTAGAAACTTGAAAGATGGAGAGATTTCATATCCAATTTTAGATGAAGATAGATCAGGATTAAAAAAATATAAGATTTTGTTGATTAGTAATCGATTTGATGAACATAAAGCTGATTATTCATTAGACTATTCTAAAATTAAAGACCTTGCGTTAAAGGAAAAACAAATTAAGATAATTCAGACTTGGATGGAAGAAAAAATTGAGGAAACATATATTAACATAAACAAGGATAGTCGAAAATGTGTTTTTGTAAATAATTGGCTAAAATTATAATTATTTAAAATATTTTTTTGGAACCCATAACATTCCAAAACATTCACCATTATTTTTATTAATATTTTTGTGATGAACTTTATGAGCTCTTCTTATTCCCCTAGCATATTTATTGTCAATGTTTCTAAATAATTTAAACCTTTGGTGAATAAAAATATCATGAACAATAAAATAACAAAGACCATAAAGAAAAATTCCTATAGCAATAGGTAATCCAGGCCAAAAGTTATACTCTCCCCATAAAATAACAAACCCGAAACTAACGAGAGCATAGTAGATGAAAAACAAATCATTTCTTTCAAACCAAGATTTTCCATGTTTTTTATGATGATCCTTGTGTATGGACCATAAAAAACCATGCATTATATATTTATGAGTAAACCATGCATTAAGTTCCATAAAAAGAAAAGAAAAAATTAAAATTATTATCCATAGAATTATCATGATATAAAATTATATAAATTTAAATTGATGTTGAAAATAAGAGTACAATAAAAGTTTAATTTTTTGATAATTTGGTATTCTAATTCTTGTAGATTTAATTTTAACAGAAGGAGTGTTTTCTAACTTATTGAGTAATTTGTAATAATATTTATACGCAGTATAAACTCCTAATTTAGAAGTATTAGGGAGCTTTTTGATTCCTTTTAATGCTAAATTAAAATCATTTTTAATTTCATTAATTATTCTTTTTTTTGATTCTTCAGAAAAGTTAGTAAAATCAATATTTGGAAAATAAGATCTATTTAAATTTTCAAAATCATTTTTTAAGTCTCTTAAAAAATTCACTTTTTGAAATGCTGATCCAAGAGCCATTGCATTTGGCATTAGCTCATCATATTTTAATTGATCTCCATTAACAAAAACTTTTAAACACATTAGACCAACTACATCTGCAGATCCATATATATATTTTTTATATTCTTTTTGTGATTTATATTCTTTTTTATTTAAATCCCACCTCATGCTTTTTAAAAAAGCTTCAATTAAAGAGTAATCAATATTAAATTTATTAACAGTAATTTGAAATGAATTTAAAATAGGATTTAAGCTAATTTTATTATCTAATGCCATCAATAAATTTTTTTCAAAATTTTCTAAAAGCTCTTTTTTAGGAAAGTCATGAAAAGTGTCAACTATTTCATCTGCAAAACGGACAAAACCATAAATGTTATATATATGATTTCTGATTGAAGAATCTAATGTTTTAGTAGCTAAGGAAAATGATGTGCTATATTTAATTGTCACTTGTTTGCTAAATTCCTGACTAATATTATTGAAGAGACTTATCATTTTTTAAATATTAAACAATCAAATATAGGAATTATAGAAGTAATAATGTGCGCATGAGAAGACTCGAACTTCCATGGGGAATAAACCCCACTAGGCCCTCAACCTAGCGCGTATACCAATTCCGCCACATGCGCAATTT
>CETH01184399.1_pt1 | contig 50534 bp, 50 predicted proteins | sample 361461 | NCBI WGS metagenome assembly CETH01 (sample SAMEA2622695, study PRJEB7988) | marine metagenome | isolation source: saline water (ENVO:00002010), including | reverse complement strand
GAACGCGCTAGTGCAGACTATATAGGTATGTTGGCTACTGTGATGAATGCACTGGCTATTCAACATGCTTTAGAGGAGGTTGGGGTTTCTACAAGGGTTTTATCGGCTATACCTATGGAAACTGTCTGTGAGCCATACATTCGTAGGCGAGCTATAAGGCATATGGAAAAGTCTAGATTAGTAATTTTTGCTGCTGGAACTGGCAATCCTTATTTTACAACAGATACTGCTGCTGCGCTTAGAGCGGCCGAAATGGGTTGTGATGCCTTATTTAAAGCAACTCGTGTAGATGGGGTTTATTCTGCTGACCCCGAGGATAATCCAGATGCTGAACGTTATACATCTCTAAGTTATTTAGATGTATTATCCAAGGATCTTAAGGTTATGGATGCTTCTGCAATATCTCTAGCCAGAGAAAATAATATTCCAATCGTAGTTTTCTCTATTTTAGAAAGCGGAGGCCTTACACGTGCAGTTAGTGGAGAGGGAGCATTTACTATAATTAGTGAGGGTTAATAGCTATGGATGATGAAGCGCTTTTAGATCTAGAAAGAAGAATGAATGCGACAATAGATGTCCTAAGGAAGGAATTTCAAGGACTACGAACAGGTAGGGCCTCAGTAAATCTTTTGGATCCTGTTATTGTAGAAGCCTATGGTTCGGAAATGCCACTTAACCAGGTAGGAACTGTTAGCGCACCAGAACCAAGAATGCTTACAGTGCAGATTTGGGATCAATCTCAGGTTCAAGCGGCAGAAAAAGCAATACAGAATTCAGGGCTTGGTTTGAATCCAATAGTAGAAGGTCAGACTCTAAGAATACCAATCCCAGAGCTGAATGAAGAAAGAAGAACCGAGCTTGCTAAAGTTGCAGCTAAATATGCTGAAGATTCACGTGTAGCAGTTCGTAACGTTCGTAGGGATGGAATTGATAAAATAAAACGTCAGGAAAAAGACGGGGAGTTAAGTGAAGACCAAAGCCGTTCTCTATCCGATAAAATACAAAAGTTAACAGACGTATCTGTAAAAGAAATCAATAACCTTCTTAATCAGAAAGAATCCGAGATCAAACAGGTTTAGAAATGATTTTGGCTCCTTCAATAGAAAGCTATCAATCCCGTCTTCCAATACACGTAGCTATTATTATGGATGGAAATCGAAGGTGGGCAAAAGCTCGTGGATTACCAAATATTCATGGGCATAAAAAAGGAGCTGAAGCGGTCAAGGTCGCTACTGAAACATGTATTGAGTTAGGTATTAAGTATTTAACTATTTATGCTTTCTCATCTGAAAATTGGAAAAGACCTAATGATGAAGTTCTGTATTTAATGAATCTTCTCCAACGTTATGTTAGTAAGGAGCTTAATGAAATTAATGAAAAAGGTATAAAATTAAAGTTCATAGGTGATCTTAAGGGATTAAGCTCAAGAGTGCAGAAAACACTAGCTAATGCAGAAAAAAAGACAGTTAATAACCAACTTCTAACTCTTACAGTTGCTGTTAACTATGGTAGTAAGCAAGAAATTATTAAAGCAGCACAAAAACTTGCTACAGATGCGACTGCAGGGATTATTAACCCAAATAATATAAGTGAATCTGAATTTGAAGAATACTTGCACACTTTTGGGACTCCTAATCCAGATTTACTAATCAGAACTAGTGGTGAGCAAAGATTGTCAAACTTTCTATTATGGCAATCTGCCTATGCTGAGTTAGCTTTTGTGGAAACTCTTTGGCCTGATTTTTCAAAAAATTGCTTAGTAAATATTATAACTGAATATCAAAAGAGAGAACGTAGGTATGGTGGGGCAGGGTGATAATACTTATGCTCGGATACTTTCCAGTATACCATTAATAACTCTTGTAGTTGCTTGCTTGTATTATGGTAATATCTACTTTCTTATTTTATGTAGTATTATCGGTGCCCTGATAGCTTATGAGGCGACTGTCTTATTATTAAACAAAAATAAGAAAATAATCGCATTTTCTACTAGCCTTACTATTTTCTCTATAACTATTACCCTTAGTCTAAATGTAGATTTATTGTTTCCATTAATTCTCGGTATCATTGGATTGATATCTATATCATTGTTACTCTTAATTCATAGAAATGGTTATAGTCTAAGTAGATTTATTACTTTGTTAATTTTGTTATCTGTATCTTTACTATTTTCAATATCTGCTATCTGGCTCCGCGATGAACCATTTGGTTTGGCTATTATAATATGGTTGTGTGCAGTTGTTTGGGGCACAGATATAGGTGCCTATTTTTTTGGTCGTACATTGAAGGGGCCAAGGTTAGCTCCGTATATTAGCCCATCAAAAACTTTGAGCGGTGCTTTTGGTGGAATATTTACTGCCATCATATTATCTATAGTATGTGGTGTCATAGGTAGAGAAACTAATATAATTTCTTCAGAAATATCCTTTTTCTATTTTATTTTTGCAGGCTTGGGGTTTTCAATAATTGCTCAAATTGGTGATTTATTAGAATCCTCTTTAAAACGTTACGTAGGCGTGAAAGATACGGGTAATATAATACCTGGACATGGAGGGGTCATGGATAGAGCAGATAGTTTGGTTTTCAGCACTCTTTGCTTATCCCTAATAGCGGTTGTAGCAGGTTCTGAATTAATTGAATGGCTTATTCCTTAAAAACAATATATCTCTAAAATTATATAAATTGATTTTATTACTGGATTATAAATATAAAAAACACTAATTAGTTACAATTAGTTACAATTAGTTACATTATATTCACTATCCTTGCATTGCAGATGTATCGGACTTAATATCAAAAAATGTTTTTGCAGAAACTCTCTAAGATTAAGACCAATTGGTCTAGAATAATATTTGTTGTCTGAATATATGGAAACCATTGCAAACATTTGGGATTACGTATGGCCATTCTTGGTAATTTTGGCCGTAATAGTATTCGTACATGAATTGGGACATTATCTTATTGCCAGATTGAATAAAGTTAGAGTTGAGGTTTTCTCTGTTGGTTTTGGCCCTGAACTACTTGGAATAAACGATAGACATGGGACTCGTTGGAAAATTAGTCTCTTGCCACTTGGTGGATATGTAAAATTTTTTGGAGATTCCAATGTAGCCAGTACTCCTGGTGAGGGGGTAAATGAACTAAGTTCCGAAGAGAAAAATTACTCTTTTCACCATAAAAAAGTTTGGCAGAGAATTGCTGTAGTGACAGGTGGGCCTGCAGCAAATTTCCTTTTTGCTATAATCATATTTGCAATTCTTTTTGGTACCGTAGGACAGCGATTTACACCTGCAGAAGTAAGTCAAATTGCTGCAAATAGTCCAGCTGAAATAGCAGGCTTGCAAGCTGGTGATAAGATCATTGGGATTGATGGTAGTGATATAGAGAGATTTGAAGAGCTTCAATTTATTGTTCAACAAAACCCCAAGAAAGATATGGTCTTTGAGATACTACGAGATGGTAGCTCTAAATTTATAGAAATTACTCCTAATTTAGTAGAAAGAGAAGATCAGTTTGGTACTACTCACCGTATTGGTCAGATAGGAATTATAAAAGCAGGAATTGACTACAAGAAACATAATACTGGTGGTGCAGTTTTAGCGGCTATTAAAGAGACTGCTTTTATGACCTGGGAGACACTTAAGGCAATTGGTCAAATGATAGGAGGAAGCCGCTCCACGGATGAACTTGGAGGGCCTATACGTATTGCAGAAATGAGTGGCCAGGTTGCTCAACAAGGATTTGTAACAGTTTTATTTTTTATGGCAGTTTTATCAATCAATCTTGGTTTAATTAACTTGTTCCCAATTCCTATGTTGGATGGAGGACATTTAGTCTTTTACTTTATAGAAGCTATAAGAGGTCGACCAGTTCGTCAAAAAATCCAAGAGGTAGGTCTCAGGATAGGTTTTTTACTTGTTATAGCACTTATGATATGGGTAACAAGCAAGGATGTAATACGTCTTGGGTGGTAGCAAATAATAATATTATGGTTAGTAGATATGACTAATTATCCTAATAATTTAAAGAATATTAGCCCTTTGATAGCGCTATTAATCATTTTTGCTATCTGTTTAATTTATCCAAATCCATTGATCGCAAATTGGTCTGTAAAAGATGTTGTTATAAAAGGTAATGAGAGAATAGAGGCTGATACTATCAAAGCCTATATGGCAATAGAGACTGGGAGGATGATCACCCCAGAATCTCTTAACAGGGCATTAAAGGAATTATTTGCAACTGGTCTTTTTGCCGATATAACTATTAGCCATAAAGATCTCGATCTTATAGTAAATGTCGTTGAGAATCCTATAATCAATAGAGTTGCTTTTGAAGGCAATCAAAGAATAGAGGACGATCAATTATCCACAGAAATACAACTAAGACCTAGAGTTGTGTATACCCGTACAAGAGTACAGGATGATACCCAAAGAATTTTGGATTTATATAGAGGAAGCGGAAGGTTTGGAGCCACTGTAGAGCCAAAAGTAATAAAGCTTTCGCAAAATAGAGTTGATCTAGTTTTTGAAATAGATGAGGGTCCTAGTACAGGAATTAGGTCAATAAATTTTATTGGAAATAAACGTTTCTCTGATTCAGCTCTTCGGGATGAAATCGTTACTAAGGAATCAGCCTGGTATAAATTTTTTACTAGCACTGACACTTATGACCCAGATCGATTAACATTTGATCGTGAATTATTAAGAAAATTCTACTTACGGAACGGTTTTGCTGATTTTAGAGTTTTATCCTCTGTTGCTGAACTTGCATCTGATAAAGAAAGTTTTTTCATAACTTTTAGTATAGATGAGGGAAAACGTTATAAGTTTGGATCAGTCAAAATTAGTAGCAATCTTAGTGACCTAAAAGAAGATGCCCTTGATAGTCTTATAAAGACTGAAAGGGGACAATGGTATGATTCAGATAAAGTTGAAAAAACTATTCAAGAGATTACTAATGCTGCTGGAGATAGTGGTTATGCGTTTGTAGACGTTCGTCCAGAAATAGTAAGAGATGGAGAATCACTAACTATTGATATTGTTTATAGTATAAACGAAGGGCCCAAAGTATATATTCAACGAATTGATGTAGTTGGTAATATGCGGACCTTAGATAGAGTTGTAAGGAGAGAATTCAAATTAGTAGAAGGGGATGCATTTAATGCAGCAAAAATTAGAAAATCTAAACAGAGTATACAAAACCTAGGATATTTTAGTAAAGTTGATGTAGAAAATTCCCAAGGAAATAGAGCTGATCAATCTATATTAACTGTATCTGTTGAAGAACAATCAACAGGTGAACTTAGTTTCGGGGCTGGAGTGTCCTCTAATGAGGGGCTTCTGGGAGATATAGGAATTGTTGAAAGAAATCTTTTAGGGCGTGGGCAGATACTGCGCTTAAATACTACTCTTTCAACAAAATCTCAGGAGATAGATCTAAGTTTTACTGAACCTTACTTTCTAGGTAGAAACCTATTAGGTGGTATTGATTTTTTTAGAAAAACTTCAGATCAACAAGATATTAGTTCATATGATGAAAAGAATTTAGGCGGCAAAATTCGTATAGGTTATTCTTTATCTGATGAATTTAGACACAATGTTCGCTACACACTAAGGCGCGATGAGATAAAGAATATTGAAACTAATGCATCTAGATTTATTCGTGATCAAGAGGGAACTAGAACGACGTCTTCTATTGGTCATACTCTCTCATATGACATAAGAGATAGCAAAAGAGAACCAACTGAAGGTTATATTGTGAGATTTAATCAAGAGCTAGCTGGTATAGGTGGAAGTGTTAAACATTTAAAACAAACTATAGATTATTCTTACCATTATCCACTGGGTGGTGGCTGGGTGGCAAATGCGCAGGTAAGAAACGGTCATATTGTTGGGCTTAACCAAGATGTTCGTATTAACAATCGCTTTTTACTAGGTGGTGGTAGTTTGCGTGGTTTTGAACCTGGAGGTGTAGGTCCGAGAGATTTATCCACTCAAGATTCACTAGGTGGCAACTTTTTTTATACAGGTACGGCCGAGTTATCCTTTCCTCTGGAAATAAGTAAACAATTCCCTCTGAGTGGTTCCTTCTTTTCTGACGTTGGGGCTTTAACTACAATTGATGAGTCTGGTTCCGGTATAGGTGATTCGGGAGATCCAAGAATGTCCATAGGTGTTGGTTTCGGTTATCGTTCACCATTGGGGCCAATTCGTCTAGATTTTGCCTCAGCACTTATGAAAAAGAATTATGATAGAACAGAAGGTTTTCGTTTTAGTTTTGGCACGAGGTTTTAGATATGTTTAGAATAACTCTCATTTTATTTGTATTAATGACTTTAGGCCTTTTTACTTTTGAAAAGAGTAAGGCTGAAGATATTAATATAGGTTTAGTAGAAGTTCAGCTTATAATGCGAGACTCATTAGCTGCTCGATCTATTCAAGAGCAAGTTGAAAGTCAAAGGAGTATTTACGAAAGCTCTCTTCTCACTGAGGAGAATAGACTTAGAGAATTGGAGCAAGAAATTATACGACAAAGGTCAGTATTATCTCCTGAAGCTTTTGCAAAAAAGAAGCAAGACTTTGATAGTCAAGTTACAGCTCACAAACGCAATGTTAGAGAACGGCGCCGCATCCTAGACCAGGCTTATGGTTCTGGATTAAGAGAAATCCAGTCTATACTTGCTGAGATTATTGCAGAAACTGCAAGGGAAAAGAATATTGTTATAGTCTTTCCTGTTTCACAGGTATTATTTGGTGAAAGAACATTATTATTAACAGATCAGGTTCTTTCTAAACTTGATGATAAATTGCCCCAGGTTATTCTTAATTTTTCTACCAACTAGGTAAATAATGGCTGATAATCGTTTTTTTAAAATTTCAGGACCATTTATACTCAGTGAATTAGCTGATCGTATAGGGGCAGAAATTCATGACCCTAAAGATGCTGACAGAAGTTTTGTTGATGTATCTCCATTAAATACAGCAGGTCCAGAAGAATTAAGTTTTTTAGATAATTCAAAATATGTAAAAGATTTTATTGGAACTAAGGCAGGAGGTTGTATAATTCATCCTTCCAATATTCATCGTGCACGACCTGGGTTGGCGCTTCTAGTTACTGATAATCCATATAAATCTTACGCTTTAGCCGCACAGGCTTTTTATCCGTTGCAAAAGCCTAAACCACAAATATCTGAACATGCTTTGATTCAAAGTAATTCATCTATAGGAAATGAATGTAGAATAGAAGCTGGAGCAATTATTTCTGAGGGTGTCAAAATCGGCGATAGATGTCATATTGAGAGTAATGCGGTTATTTCAGCTTATGTAGAAGTGGGAGATGATTGCTTCGTTGGGTCATGTGCAACACTTTCATATTGTATGATAGGTAATCGAGTGAGGATATATCAAGGTGCTAGGATAGGTCAGGACGGATTTGGTTTTTCTCCAGCGCCTGATGGACATACGAAAGTCCCTCAGTTAGGTCGCGTAATAATAGAAGATGATTGTGAAATTGGAGCAAATACATGCGTTGATCGCGGGTCTGGTCCAGATACAGTAATAGGTCAAGGAACCTGGTTGGATAATCTGATTCAGATAGGACACAATGTTAAAATAGGTCGAGGATGCGTAATGGCTGGACAATCTGGAATATCTGGTAGTTCTGAGATTGGAGACTTTGTATTTATTGGAGGTCAAGCAGCTATTTCTGGTCATATTAAAATTGGTGATGGCGCAAAAATTGTTGGAAAATCTGGTATAATACGTGATATCCCACCAGGCTTAACATTTGGTGGAATTCCAGGGGTTCCAGTTCGTGAATGGCATAGGCAAACAACTATGCTTTCACATTTGATTAAGGATGGAAAAAAAATAAAATAGGTAAGGATATGATAAGCAAAGAATATGATACATATGATATTGAGAGGGTTTTATCTGCGATTCCTCATCGTTATCCATTCCTTCTTGTAGACCGTGTCATTGAAGTTGAATCAGATAGATCTGCGACAGGTATTAAGAATGTAACAATTAATGAATCGCACTTTCAGGGACATTTTCCAAAACGCCCAGTAATGCCTGGTGTTTTGATTGTTGAATCTATGGCTCAGACAGCTGCTGTTTTGGTTGTTGCTACATTAGGTCCGGAAATGGCTGGTAAATTAGTTTACTTTATGAGTATTGAAAATTGCCGTTTTAGAAAACCAGTATTCCCAGGAGATCAAATCTTTGTAAAGGTGGAAAAGAAACATCAACGTCAAAATGTATGGAAATTTTATGCTGAAGCACATGTTGATCAAATAGTTGTGGCTGAGGCAACTTATTCAGCAATGATTTTGGAAGATACATGACAAATATACATCACACAGCAGTAGTTTCCGAAAAAGCAAGGCTTGGCTCTAATGTCACTGTTGGACCTTATTGTGTAATCGGTGACAATGTTGAGCTTGGAGACGATGTGGAGTTAGTTGCGCAAATATTCATTGATGGGCATACAAAAATTGGTAATACAACAAAAATATTTCCTTTTGCATCTATAGGAACACCTCCTCAGGACCTTAAATACAAAGGAGAGATCTCTCGTCTCGAAATAGGAGAAAATAATATTATACGTGAACACGTTACAATGAATCCGGGTACTGATGGAGGGGGGTTGCTTACAAAAGTAGGTAATAATTGTTTGTTTATGGTCGCAACCCATGTAGCCCATGATTGTTTAATTGGTAACCACGTTATAATGGCAAATAATGCAACATTAGCCGGCCACGTAGAAATAGATGATTGGGCCATTCTTGGAGGTTTATCAGCGGTTCATCAATTTGTCCGTATTGGTAGGCACGCAATAGTAGGAGGTGTTACTGGAGTAAGAGACGATGTAATACCATATGGTTCTGTCGTTGGTGATCAAGGTAAGCTTGCTGGATTAAATTTGGTAGGTCTAAAGCGGCGAGGCTTTGACCGTCAAACTATTCATGATCTGAGACGTGCCTTTCGTCTTTTATTTGCTAATGAGGGTACTATGGCAGAAAGAATTTCTGATGTTGCTGAACTTTACGGTAATAATGAGCCAGTTATGGATATTGTAAACTTTATTCAGGAAGATAGTAGTCGTGCTATTTGCCAGCCGCGCGGGGAAAGTGGAGAATAAAATAGGAATAATAGCTGGTAGTGGAGAGTTGCCAGCAAAAATAGTGGCTGCTTGCAAAGATATTGGTCGCCCCTATTTTATAGTTGCATTTATCAATGAAACAGATCCGCAATGTTATCTTGGTGAAGATCATATCCTATTACCTTTGGCAAAGGTTGGTAAAGTTTTTACTGCCTTAAAGAATTCTGGATCTACTGAAGTTGTTATGGCAGGACCTATCAATCGGCCGTCTCTTCAAGGTTTGCAATTTGATCTAAGGGCACTAAAATTAATAACTAAATTTGCTGCTTCCAAAAACCAGGGTGATGATGCCCTCTTAAGACTAATCGTTGAAGAATTAGAAAGTGAAGGATTTTCTGTTGTGGGAGCGGATGAGATTCTTGGAAAACAATCTACAGCCCAAGAAGGTGTTATGGGATCATTTAAGCCATCCAAAGCATCTCAAGATGATATAATGCTTGGTATTAATGTTGTTAGACAGTTAGGTATATTAGATATCGGTCAGGCAGCAATAGTTCAGCAAAAACGTGTAATTGGTTTAGAGGCTGCGGAGGGAACGGACGAGCTGCTCAAGCGCTGTGAAAGTCTGATTTTATCAGGTGATCCTGGAGTTCTCGTGAAATTTAAAAAACCAAACCAGGATCGTAGAGCAGACCTCCCAACTATTGGTCCTAGAACCGTTGAGCTAGCCTCATCTATTGGTTTAGCGGGTATAGCCGTTGAGGCTCAGCAGACTTTAATAATGGACTATAATAAAGTTATATCTCTTGCAAATGAACGATGCATATTTATTCTTGGAGTCAGGTAAAAATTGACACAGCATCAATCAGAAATAAAAGAACCCACTATATATTTAATTGCCGGAGAACCATCTGGTGATGCACTAGGTGCGTCTTTAATGAATTCCTTGAATATTCATTTTGGAGGTAAGGTGAGGTTTTGTGGTGTAGGCGGAGATAAGATGACTAAAGAGGGCTTGCGAAGTTTATTTCCTATGAAAGATATTACTTTAATGGGATTTATTGAAATATTACCTCATATACCCCGTATTTTGATTAAAATTAGGATGGTAATTAGAGATATCAAAAAAAAGAGACCTGATTGCCTAGTCACTATAGATTCTCCTGAGTTTAATTTTAGAGTTGGTAGAGTCATTAAAAGAAAAGTCAATATTCCGATAATTCATTACGTTGCACCATCTGTCTGGGCATACAGGCCCAATAGGGCAAAGAAAATTTCAAAATTTTTAGACCATATCTTAGTACTATTCCCTTTTGAGGTTCCATATTTTGCGGATGTAGGAATCCCTACAACATTTGTAGGACATCCATTATATGAAAAGATAAAATCTTTCGAACAAAGAGATCATAAAAATTTTATTACATCTATAAAAGCAGATAATGATGACATACTTATCAGCGTTCTACCTGGGAGTAGGGTGGGAGAAATTAAGAAACATATAGAACTATTCCGTGAGGTTATAGAAAATCTATCTTTGAAGTATCCTAAATTAAAGGTATTGATGCCAGTAGCTGAAGGTCTAGAGGAAGAAATTAAGAGTTTAACAATTTCATGGCCTGTTCCAGTATATTTAATTAATGGAGAAAATGATAAGTATACTGCTTTTCATTCTAGCAAAGTTGCTTTAGCTGTCTCTGGTACAGTTACCCTTGAACTTGGTCTATGTAATGTGCCGATGGTAGTAGCTTATAGGGCAAACTTTATAACTGCTGCGATTGCAAAAAAAATTGTTAATATTGAGAGTATTTCTCTTAGTAATATTATTATCGGAAAGGCTATAGCTCCTGAATTTTTGCAAGAGGATGCTAATGTATATAATATATCTAAAGCTATAGAGAAATTGTTAGACTCCGAATTGGAAAGAGAAAATCAGCTAAAGCATTGGAGACTTCTTCATAGAAAATTAACAGCAGGGGATGAGCGTGCCAGTAAATATGCTACAAATGCTATTCTTAGGTTTATAAACTAAATATGGGAAACATTTTATATATTAAATAGTTTTGGGAGATTATTAATGAATAATGAGACTGATTCAGCATTAACTGGCTCTCGGTTACTGCATACAATGATTAGAGTGCGAGACCTGGAACGCTCAATAGATTTCTATACAAAGCTTTTAGGAATGAGACTATTACGCCAGAACGATTATCCTACAGGTAAATTTTCTTTAGCATTCTTGGGTTATGGGAATGAAGAAGATACTTCAGTCATAGAACTTACCTATAATTGGGACCAAGAAGAAGACTATGATATTGGTAATGGATTTGGGCATCTAGCTATAAGTGTAGCAGATGCGTATACTGCTTGTGAAAAACTTGTAGATGCTGGAGCAAATGTACCTCGGCCGGCCGGTCCCATGAAGGGTGGAACTACAGTTATAGCTTTCGTAGAAGATCCAGATGGTTATAAAATTGAATTAATACAAAGGAGTTAATACTAACTCCTTTTTTCAATCGGTATATATGGCCTAGAAGACGGTCCTGTGTAGAGCTGTCTGGGTCTTCCGATTTTTTGTTCTGGGTCTTCAATCATCTCTTTCCACTGAGCGACCCAACCTACTGTTCTAGCTATGGCAAATATAACTGTAAATAGATGTGTCGGAATTCCCATAGCACTTAAAATTAATCCTGAGTAAAAATCTACATTAGGATAGAGTTTGCGATTTACAAAATATTCATCTTCTAAGGCTATTTTTTCTAACTCCATTGCTATATCAAGCATAGTATTATCTATACCTAGATCCTCCAGAACCTCATGACATGTTTGTCGCATAACCTTAGCGCGAGGATCATAATTTTTATAGACCCTATGACCAAAACCCATAAGTCTAAAGGGGTCATCCTTATCCTTAGCCTTTTTAACAAATTCAGAAATATTTTCTTTTGATCCAATTTGTTCCAGCATTTGAACTACTGCTTCATTTGCGCCTCCATGGGCTGGGCCCCATAAGGTTGCAATGCCTGCGGCTATACATGCATAAGGGTTTGCTCCTGATGATCCAGCTAGTCTAACTGTTGATGTAGAAGCATTTTGTTCATGATCCGCATGTAATATTAGGATTCTATCCATCGCTCTAGCTTGTACGGGACTAATTTCATAGTCTTCACATGGAACAGCGAACATCATGTGCAAAAAATTTTCTGCGTAGGTAAGGTCATTACGCGGATATACAAATGGTTGTCCTACGTTGTACTTATATGCCATTGCGGCAATAGTTGGCATCTTCGCAAGTAAACGATGTGATGCAATCATCCTATGATATGGATCTTGTATATCAGTAGCGTCATGATAAAAAGCGGCAAGAGCTCCAACTACACCAATCATTACAGCCATAGGATGAGCATCTCTCCTAAACCCTCTGTATAGATAGTTAATCTGCTCATGGACCATTGTGTGGTGTGTAATAGTATATTCAAACTTTTCTTTTTCGGACGATGTGGGAAGCTCTCCATTAAGAAGGAGATATGAGACCTCTAAGAAATCGCTTTTCTCGGCTAATTCTTCTATTGGGTAACCTCTATGTAATAAAACACCTTCTTCTCCATCTATATAAGTTATGGATGATGCACAAGAACCCGTAGCTGTGAATCCAGGATCATAAGTAAAGTGTCCAGTCTGAGCATATAGATTTCTTACATCTATGACCGATGGGCCTAATGTACCACTTAAAACTGGTAGTTCGATATTTTCACCTGATTTATTGCCTGATAAAGAAAATTTAGTCATAAACAAACGGTCTCCGAAACCCTATTTATATAAAATGTAACCTTAATTTTTTAAATAAAATTAAGGATTTTAGCTTCAATGAAATAAACCTTTGGTTAAAGTGATTAACCAGTTTGTATAGAAGCTAACTATATACGTGCTATCTTCGCCACTAGTTGGGCGATGAATAGTTCTTTGCAATTAGTATTTTACACTAAAAGTACCTTAAAAACTATTATAATAACTATATTTTTGATGCATCATTAACTCTTACTATAACTTCTTCACGTCCGAGAGCCTCCATTACAGCAAAAATACTTGGTGAAACATTACTTCCAGTCAGTGATAAACGAAGCGGTTTGGCAATTTGACTAAGTTTTTGGCCATTTTTTAAAGCAAACTCTCTTATAGTATTCTCAATACTCTCTTGGTTCCATGGTATATCAATCAAGGAATTTTGAATGTTTTTTAGCATTTCTTTTGAATCTTGAATAATAGAAGAATAATCTTTTAAATTTTCTAAAATTGGTTCTTTTGTAAATAAAAATGACGTATTTTCAATTAGTTCTATAATATTATTAGTACGTTTTGTTAGCTCGGGGAGTATAATTTTTAAACCTTTATGATTGTGCTCCAAGGTTTTTAAATCATAACGCTCGAGCATTAGAGGCCAGCAGATTTCTAGTAAGTCGTCTATTTCATAAGATCTTAAGTAATGGGCATTCAGATTCATTAGCTTTGCTGAATCAAAGCGTGAAGGAGATTTACCGATACCACCCAAGGTGAACAAATTAATTGCTTGAGATTGAGAAATTATTTCCTCATCTCCATGTGCCCATCCAAGTCTAAGTAGATAATTATTCATTGCGTCAGGTAAAACACCAATATTTTTATAGTAATCAATTGCAACAGCACCATGTCTTTTCGAAAGTTTTGCCCCATCAGAACCATGGATTAAAGGTATATGTGAAAATTTTGGATGCTCCCAATCCATAGCTTTAAAAAGTTGTATTTGACGTGCCGCATTAGTGAGATGGTCATCCCCCCGTATAGCATCTGTAATTCCCATATCGTGGTCGTCTACTACTACTGATAATGTATATGTTGGGGTCCCGTCAGCTCTCAGGATGATCATATCATCAATTTGATCATTAGAGATCCTAATTTTTCCCTGAACACCATCATTAATAATGGTTTCTCCATCTTGAATCGCTTTAAATCTTATAACTGGCTTTATATTTGCAGGTGCCTCAGAATCATCTTTATCACGCCATGTTCCATCATATCTTATCGGTTTGCCGTCTTTTGCGGCTTTATCCCTCATGGTTTTAAGTTCTTCAGTAGAGCAGTAACACCGATAAGCACGACCAATATTTAATAGTTTGTCAGCTACTTCTTTGTGTCTTTCAATTCTTTGGAATTGAAAAATGATTTCATCGTCCCATTTAATATTAAGCCAGTCTAATCCATCGATAATCTGTTGTATTGCTTTATCTGTAGATCGAGATCGGTCTGTATCTTCAATCCGTAAAAAGAACTTTCCATTATGGTGTTTTGCATACAACCAATTAAACAAGGCAGTTCTGGCGCCACCGAGATGGAGGTATCCTGAGGGAGATGGTGCAAATCGTGTTACTACACTCATTTTTTTTCCAAACTAAATATATCTTGATAGAGAAATAAGGGAGATAAATTCTATAGTCAATCCAGATATAGTTGAGAACATTCTCTTTTCTAGAATAATGGTCAATAAAAACTATTAAGTTTTTTTGCGAAACTTATGAGATAATTATGTGAGAAACTTTTATTCGTAGCTGCGTATAATTCCAGAGAGCCTTCCTTGGATACGAACCCTACCGGGCCCAAATATTCGTGTCTCGTAATTTATATTTTCCGGCTCTAAGGCAATAGATTCGCCTTTTCTACGTATTCTTTTTAATGTAACTTCATTGTCATCAACTAGAGCTACGACTATTGTTCCATTTTCAGCTTCTTCACAACGTTCTATTAAAGCAACATCTCCATCTAAAATTCCAGCATTGATCATTGAATCCCCATCAATTTCAAGTGCATAATATTCACCTTTTTTTATTAAACTCCCGGGAATGTCGATAGTTTGACTTTCATCTCTAAGTGCTTCAATTGGCAGGCCAGCCGCAATACGTCCGTAGAGTGGCACAGCTTGGTTTTCACTAGTTGTTGAAACTTTATTCTGACTATCGTTAATATTATCGGTATCTTCTCCAAAGTGTCCTTCAATTACGTTGTGGGGTAGAGTTAAATCTGCTGGTTCTATTTTTTGACTCATAGAATTAGGCATTTTAATGATTTCCAATGCGCGAGCTCGATGCGGTAAACGTCTAAGAAATCCCCTTTCTTCTAAGGCTGATACAAGACGATGGATGCCAGATTTTGACTTAAGATTGACAGCTTTCTTCATTTCTTCAAAAGATGGAGCAGTACCATTATTATTTAAATATGAGTCTATATAAGTTAGCAATTCCAATTGCTTACGAGTTAGCACATTTACCTCCATCATATCTAATGAAAAATAGCATATTTGTTTGTTCTACTTTAGTTCGCATAGCTAGTCAACCCAGCTCTCATAATTATCATTTAATTTTATATGGAATTTAATAAATATAAGAATTAGCTTAGATAGATTCCCATGAATTAGGTAACCGCAAAATTGTTACAAATTTACCTGCCGCTATTGCTGGAGCATTTGGTTTGCGTATAACTAGGCAATTGGCTTTTGCTAGTAAAGAGCCCATTGAACTATCCTGTTTTTTGAAAACATTAACCTGAATTTGTCCACTTTCACTGACTGAATATATACCCCTCAGATAATCTTCACGTTCATCATTCTTAGGCAGATCAAGTGTTAGCTTTGCTTGTATATAGTCTTTAGAATGGATATATTTGCTTCCAAGCATTTTTTCTATAGCAGGTTTAATAAAAATTTGGGCACATATAAGTGCTGAAACTGGGTTCCCTGGTAAACCTATAACATTAGTATTTTCTATAGAACCAAACATTAATGGTTTTCCAGGGCGCATGGCTATTTTCCAGAATTCTAAATCAAGGCCTAATTTTTCTAATACTTTTTTGACTAAGTCATGATCTCCCACTGATGCGCCGCCCGTTGTCACAAGTAGATCAAAAGATAAAGCCTTTTCAATTGATTTATAAAGTGAATCTGTTGTGTCTTTAGCTATACCAATTTGTATTGGTAATGCCCCAAAACTTTTAATTGCCGCTGATAAAGCGACTCCATTAGAACTAACTATTTGATTTTCCCCTATGCGTTCTCCTGGGAGTACGATTTCATCACCGTTGGAAAGTATTGCAACTCTTGGAAGTTGCACAACATTTATCCAAGGAATATTCATTGCGGCTACTAAACCTAGACTTCGTGCATTTAAACGAGTGCCTGCTTTAATTAGGGTTTCTCCTTCCGTAAAGTCTAGGCCAGCATTTCTTATGAAGTCACCTGTTTGAGGAATAGCCTTTATAATGACATTTTTTTTATTTGGTGAAAGTTCAGTATTTTCTTGGATAATAACACTGTCTGCTCCTTCTGGTATTCTGGCTCCAGTAAAGATACGAACCGCCTGTCCTTCCTCTAATTTATCATCGAGTTTAGTCCCTGCTGGAACAGAACCTATTATTAGTAGACTCTGAGGAATATTTTTTATATCAGATGCCTTTACTGCAAAACCATCCATTGCTGATACAGAAAAAGGAGGCTGTGTGCGTCTTGCAATTAGGTCGTCGCAAATTACCCTTCCAAGTCCATTTTCAAGGCTAATAGTTTCACTTGGTAGGGCAGTAAATGATTGGGTTATTTTGCTTATCGCTTCGGCAACTGAAATCATGAAGGATGCACCTTTGAAACCATGGAAACGTCATAATCTCCAGAATTCCCTCCAGACTTATGTGTTAAAAATAATTTATTTATTGTCATTTCTCTATCTACGGACTTACACATATCATAAATGGTTAAAGCTGCTGTTGAGGCGGCAACTAAAGCCTCCATTTCAACTCCTGTTTTACCGCTTACCAAGCAGGTTGCCTCTATAATAATAATATTGCGAATATTATCCGTAGAAAATTTAATTTCTACTGATGAGAGAGGGATAGGATGGCATAGAGGTATGAGTGATGCAGTTTTTTTTGCGGCCATTATCCCAGCTATCCTAGACACAGCAAATACATCACCTTTTGGAATTTGAGAATCTAAAATTAATTTAAGTGTCTCAGGTTTTAGAGATATTTCAGATTGCGCTGAGGCCTTTCTTTGGGTAATTTTTTTTTCACTTATATCAACCATCTTTGCTTTGCCTTGCTTATCAAGATGGCTTAGCTGTTTATTCATAAATTTAACCTCCTCATGATCAGAGTCAATTGACTATTCCAAGAAGTTCTTCAGTCGCATTTTTAACATCATTATTACGCATTAGTGATTCTCCAACTAGAAAACAGTTTACGCCGTGCTTCGATATTTTCATTAGATCTGAGTGATTTTTTATTCCACTTTCGCATACCAATTCTATGTTCTTAGGCACTTTAGGGGCTAGCTGTATAGTTGTATTTATATCAACATCTAAAGTTTTGAGATTACGGTTATTTATACCTATTAAATCGGGGGATAGTAAGATTGCTCTTTCTAATTCAGACTCTTCATGAATTTCTGCTAGAATATCCATTCCTAGAATTTTGGACTCAATAGCTATATCTTTTGCTATTGATTGTTCTAAAGCTGCTAAAATTATTAAAATACAATCAGCTCCCAAATTTCTAGATTCAAATACTTGATATGGATCAACTATAAAATCTTTTCTCAGAATTGGGAGTGAGGTTTTACTTCGGGCTTCTATTAGGTGTTCAGGTTTTCCTTTAAAATATTTTTCCTCAGTTAATACAGATAAGCAAGCTGCTCCCCCTGCCTCATAAGATTCTGCTAGATCAGAGGGTTTAAAGTCACTCCTAATTATTCCTTTACTAGGTGAAGCCTTTTTAATTTCAGCTATTAAGGCAAATTCTTTACTATTAACTTTTCTTTTTAAGGCATCGCAGAAGCCCCTTGTTTTAGATGCATTTTCAGCGTTACTACGGGCTATTTTTTCAGGTATAGCTTGTTTTGTTTTATTAACCTGAATAAGTCGGTTTTCACATATCTTAGACAAAACATTAGACATATTTAATAGTTTTCCTAACTATTTGAAATTTTAATAAGGAGCTCAAGCGTTTCTTTTGCTTTACCATTTTTGATATTTTCTGATACAATTTTTGCTCCTTCTTTCAAATTTTCAGCTCGACCTGAGATGAGAATCATTGCCGCAGCATTAAGTATAACAATATCTCTAATTGGACCAGTTTGACCTGAAAGAAGATCTTTCATAATTCGAGCATTGTATTCACCATCACCACCACGAAGTTGAGAAATTGATGAATATTCTAGCCCGGCTTCTTCTGGGGATATTTTGAATTTTTTTATATATCCATTATGCATTTCCACAACATCAGTAGTGCCGGTAGTTGTTATTTCATCGATTCCGTCTGAGCCATGAACAACCCATACTCTTTTTGAACCAAGATTATCTAATACCCTAGCCATTGGTTCGGCCCATGAACGATCAAAGACACCTATCAATTGTAGAGATGCATTTGCGGGGTTTGATAGGGGGCCAAGGAGATTAAAAATAGTACGAGTCCCAAGCTCAAGACGGGTAGGCCCAACGTGACGCATAGCACCATGATGTTTGGGAGCCATCATAAAACCAATATTTGCCTTATTAAGGCACTTTTCAATTATATCTACTTCTGCCTCAATATTAACTCCAAGCGCAGAGAGCATGTCTGCTGATCCAGATTTTGATGTGAGAGCACGATTCCCGTGTTTGGCTACTGGGATTCCTGAGGCAGCAACTAATATTGCAGCTGCAGTGGAAATATTAAATGTTCCGGTTCCATCACCTCCTGTGCCAGCGGTATCAACAGCGTTCTTGGGTGCATTTACTTGCAAAGCCCGGCCTCGCATTGCTTTAGCTCCTCCGGTAAGCTCCTCAACAGTCTCTCCGCGTACCCTTAGGCCCATAAGAAATGCGCCCATTTGTGAAGGAGTGGCATTGCCCGACATCATATATTCAAAAGACTTAACTGACTCACTTGTATTAAGTGTCTGTCCTATTGCGACTTTGTCGATAAGAGACTTAAATTTTTCTGAACTAATCAAGGTACCCTAGCTCCCTCAGATATAAGATTCAAAAAGTTTTTAAGTAGATCATAACCATGTTCTGATGCAATACTCTCAGGATGAAATTGGACACCATAGGTCTGCATACTTTCATGAGTAATTCCCATAATTGAACCATCAGCAGTTTCGGCTACAATTTTTAATTCTTTTGGGAGAGTTCTTTTTTCTATAACTAGAGAATGATAACGTGTTGCAGCAAAGGGGGAGGGTAGATCCTTAAAAACACCACTACCATCATGCGCTATTTTACTTATTTTGCCGTGTACAGGAGACTCGGCGCGTACTATTTTTCCTCCCAAAGCTTCACCTATTGCTTGATGACCAAGACAGACGCCCAAAATAGGTATAAGTCCACTCACCTTTTTCACTAACTCAACACAAATTCCTGCATTGCATGGTTCAGAAGGCCCTGGGGAAAGAACTATACCTACCGGATCAAGTGAAATCGCCTTATCCACTGAAAGTTGATCATTGCGATAAACTGATACTTCTGCACCAAGTTCACCAAAGTAATGTACTAGGTTATATGTAAAACTATCATAATTATCTATTAATAGCAGCATGAACTAGAACCATTTATAAGTATTAAGGGTTAATTTAAAGGTAAATAAACCTATTATAGCCAGGTAAAGTCAAAGATTTTTTCTTACTCTTATGCAACTCAGGCTTAATTTATTATATTCCCAGGAGTTATATAGTGCCTAAATCACATTATCAGAGTATCGCATGTATATATGATATACTTGATTATCCTTTTGAAATTCTTCGCTATCAGCAAATTAGAAGGCTAGTTTTTGAAGGTTTGACCGGTCATTTAATTGACGTTGGTGTTGGAACAGGCCGTAATATTAGATTTTATCCTAGAAACACTCAAGTTATTGGCATTGATAATAGTATCAATATGTTAAGGCATGCTGTGCGTCGAAAAAAATATGCCAAAAATAATCTATCTTTGGTTGAAATGGATGCACAGGAATTAGGATTTAATGATAAATCATTTGATTTTGCTGTTCTAACTTTTATTTGTTGCACAATGGATCCAGAACATCAAATGGCGGTTTTAAATGAAGTTTACAGGATATTAAAGCCAGGTGGTAAAGTTCTTATTTTAGACTATACATATTCCTCAGCTATTATTCGCCGGCTTATTATGAAAATCTGGGCACCTTGGGTGAATTTTGCTTATGGAGCACGTTTTGATCGTAAGGTTAATAAAGAGCTTATAAGTAGAATAGGATTCCGAAATATTAATTTAGAGTATGTCTATAGTGACTCAATTATTTTAACTAAAGCAGAAAAATAAGGCCGCTATATTAGTAAAAATAATATATATGTTTTTTAGTTTACTTGCATGAAATATTTTTTAATTTAGGTTTTGCATGGATAAATTACTTTATAATTTTTTCCTAATTATTTTTACTTTAATTTTTTTCACCATACTTCCTTTAATGTATGGTGACTTTTCTTATGCTAATGATAATTTAAATCATTCTTCTGATATTCAAATTGGAAAATCTGATAAAAATATCCATAACATAGATCAAGGATCATCTATTATAGCTATTGTAATAGACGATTTGGGGCACTCAGATATAAAATTATTACCTTTTTTAGAGCTAGATGTTCCTTTAACTTTAGCTTTTTTACCTTATCCAAAAAAATCAAGAGATTTAGCAAAACTTGCAAAAAAAAAGGGTTACGAAATTTTAGTCCATATGCCAATGGAGCCACTTGACAAAAATATTGACCCTGGCCCTGATGCTCTTACTTCTGTCCTTAACATAAAGGATATGAAAGATATTTTTAGAAGAAACTTTAAAAAAATTGATGGAGCTAAGGGTATAAATAACCACATGGGTAGTAAGCTCTCACTAAACAAATCCGCTATGGAAATTATTATAGAAGAAGTAGCCAGCCGTAATCTTCTTTATTTTGATTCTGTAACAGTATCAGGAACATATGGTTGGCGCATAGCGGAAAAGAGAAACATACCCTTTGCTAAACGTGATATATTTATTGATAATGTTAAAGATATTGAGTTTATAAGTCAGCAATTGAAGGCTCTTGAGACCAAGGCTATAGAAAACGGTTTTTCAGTTGGTATAGGCCACCCTTATTCAGTTACTCATAAAGCTTTATCGAATTGGTTGCACAGAATAGAAGATAAAGGGATAAAAATTGTTCCATTAAGTGAAATTGCAATTAAGCTTTGTAGATGTAAGAATATAATTGTTAACGATTAAGGGTTCTGAATATTTTATTAAATATTAATTTTATTTTTTTGAGGAAAAACGTATAGCTTCTTCTGCTGCTCTAAAAAGGGCACGAGCTTTGTTAATCGTTTCATTGTACTCTGCCTCTGGTTCACTATCTAATACTACACCACCTCCAGCTTGTACATACATGATTTTGTCTTTAATGACAGCTGTTCTTAAAGCGATACATGTATCCATTGACCCATCTGCTGAAAAATAGCCAATTGCTCCTGCGTATACTCCTCGTTTAGAATTTTCTAGCTCATCAATAATTTCCATGGCCCTGACTTTTGGTGCCCCTGTAACTGTTCCGGCTGGAAAACCTGCGATTAATGCGTCTAGTGAAGTTAGGTTTTTTCTTATACGGCCAATAATATTTGAGACGATATGCATTACATGAGAATAATATTCGACAACCATCTTGTCTGTAATTTTGATTGATCCAACTTCAGAAACTCTACCAATATCATTTCGTCCAAGATCTAATAACATCAAGTGCTCTGCAAGTTCTTTTTTATCATTAATTAACTCATCTTCTAATTGTTTATCTTCTTTACGGTTTTGGCCACGTTTTCTAGTTCCAGCTATTGGTCTTATAGTAATATTTCCATCACGTAATCGGACTAAAATTTCTGGACTTGAGCCAACTACGGAAAATTCACCAAAGTTTAGATAATATAAAAAGGGTGACGGATTAAGTCTTCTAAGGGAGCGATAAAGCGCAAAAGGGTGGAGTGGAAATGGAACAGAAAATCTTTGTGAGGGGACAACTTGAAATATATCTCCAGAACGTATGTAATCTTTTGCTATATTTACCATTTCAAAATATTTTTCTCGTGTAGTATTAGAACGTGGTTCCTCAAGCTCTAAAATATCACTCTCAGGTTTATCTGGTGTTTTTATTGAGCATTCTAGGTCAGCAATAGTATTTTTTAATTTCTCTAAAGCAATATTGTAGGCTTTCTCGGCATCAATTTCCGGCTTATGTCTTACCGGAGTAATTACCGTAATAGTGTCACTTACTGAATCAAAAATAGCCATAATAGTTGGGCGAATTAAGATAGCTTCAGGGACTGACAATTCATCTGAATTAATATTTGGTAATTTCTCCATATACCGGACCATGTCATACCCAATATAACCAACTAGACCAGAGGCCATTGGCGGTAAGAATTCAGGTATGTTTATAAATGATTCGTCAAGGAGGGACCTAAGAGAATCTATAGGTGAATCGTTACAGCGATTAAAAGAATTATTATCAATAAGCGCATTACGATTCAACTCAGCCTTACCGTTACAGCATCGCCAAATTAGATCAGGTAGCATGCCAATGATCGAATAGCGTCCTTTGGTCTCTCCACCTTCAACTGACTCTAAAAGGAAGGCATTAGAATTATCTTCTGCAATTTTTAGAAAAGCAGAAACTGGAGTTTCTAGATCAGCTACGAGTTCCTTCCAGGCAACCTGAGGTTTCCCTGTATTATAAATACTAGTAAATTCTTTTTTATTAATTTTTGGCATTATTCTGAAGCAAAAAGTTTTTCAAAAATATTACCATTAACTTCTATATTATGTTTTTTTTGTAGTGCAAATCTATATAAAATAAGTAAGTCATTTTGTCTTGAATAATCAATTTGTTTTAAAAACATTTTTTCTGTGTCTTCTGAAAACGAAGAGGATTCAGAGTAAAATTTTTCTAAGACAATTCCAACAACATGACCATTATTAATTTTAGAAAATACAGGATCTATAGAATCTACTCTAGAATCAAAAAGTTTATTCATAAAGTCTTGAGAATATAATTCTGTAAACCCCATATCATTTCGAGATAAAGAATCCTCGGTCTTAATATTAAGATCTTTTTCTTTTGCAATAATTTTAATATTTTTTCCTGCTTTTATTGCTTCAACTATAGATTTAGCTTCGTTATATGTTGCATCTGACCTTAATATATTAAGGGTATTATTCATAATTTCTTCTTTTACTTCCTCAAATTCTTTAGGCTTTCTTTCCTCGATTGAGTCTATTCTCAAAATGAAATATGTCCCATTAGGAGTTTCTTGTAAATTTGAAGTAGAGTTATCAGAAAGTCTAAAGGCGGTATCTAAAATTTCTTTTTTTGCAGGATTACCTGATAAAAACTTTTTTCCAGACTCAGAATTACCAAAGCTATCAATGGGAGGTATTTTTATTAAATCCAAAGCAATTGCCTCTGCAGCATTTTCAATAGACCCACCTGAGCCTAAAATGTCCTCAACTGTTCCAGAAAGACCGTAGAGAATATCAAGTGATAAATCTTTGATCATTTCCTTTTTTAAGTCATCTTTGACATTTTCAAAGGGGATGAGACCAGGTTGATTAATTTGACTAATAAAAAAAACATTCCATCCGAATGGAGTTTGTATAGGGGTAGTAATCGACTTTTCTTTTGTAGAAAATATTATATCTTCAGCTTCTTTTGGAAGAGTACCTCTTTCTAAGCTATTAAAATTTGTTACTGTTGCATTTTTTGATGAAGCTTCATTAGAAGCTTGTATCATTTCTGATTTGTTTGTAACTGATTTAGATATCTTTTCTATCATAAACTTATCATTAGAAAGAATTTGTATTACTTCACGACTTTCAGGCTTTTGAAATTCTGAGGAACGATAGTCGTATTCTGCAAATATGTCTTCATCTGTTAAATCTATATTTTCTTCAACAGCATCTATATTCAGTTCTAAGAGACTAAGACCTCGATATTCAGGTGAGCTATATACTTCAATATTTTCCTGATAATTATTACGAAGCAAATCATCAGACAGGAAATCAATAATCATTTTTGAATCTGGAATTTCTAGAGTTATTACTTTTCTTCTCTCTTTGTCATATACTTTAAGCATATTAGCTAGAGTCTGTGGCACTTCCCCGGTTGATGATATTGATTCTAAAATTTGTTTGCTCAATATCGAATCTCTTACTTTATTTTCAAATGTCTCAAGATCTTGACCAGTTCGTTGTAATGATCGCTCGTAGCGACTTTTGTCGAAAACTCCATCTTTTATAAGTCCTGGATTCTCAGAGATAATTATATTTGCCAAGTAATTATCTGATATTAGCATGCCATTTGTTCTTGCCTCTTCTACAACAAGAGCTTGTTCTAATAATCGCTTTAATGTTTGCGTAGGTATACCAAGTTTTATTGCCTCTTCATTCGTAAAGTCTTTGTATCTAGACTGTATTCTTCTAAATTCAGCATTAAATTCTCTTGCTAGAGTCTGAGTGGATATATCAGTGCTACCGACTGTGGCAACTACATCAGAACTGCTCGGGCGAAATACATCACTAATGCCCCACATAGCAAAACTTAGGGCAAGCAGTATTATGATGATCTTTGTAGACCAAGATTTTGTGTATCCTTTAACAGTATTAAGCATAATTCTGGTATCACTTTTTTATATATATATATGATCTTGATTTTTCAGCATAATAATAATGTTTTCTGATGTGCAACGGCAACAATGAACTCAACTTTCTTTTAAAGGTCAGTAAAATCAATAACGAGCAATATGGGCCTATACTACCTAAAAAAAATATGAGAAGTATACTTACTTTAAGTGTTATAGCTTAGAGATCAATTTTTGCTAGAGGATACAATGCTTATAGTAGCTAACTGGAAAATGAATAGTTTACGACGTGAGGGTATTGATAGAGCCCGAAAACTTAGACTATTATCTTCTGAAAAAGAACTTAGTTGTAATATAATTGTTTGTCCTCCAGCACATATTATTCATGAAGTTCGTCAGGCTTTAGATGGCTCAGATATTGGAGTGGGTGCCCAAGACTGCCATTTTGATGATGGAGGAGCTCATACAGGTGATATTTCTGTAAAAATGTTAGCGGATTTAGGGTGTACTCATATCATTGTTGGTCATTCTGAGAGAAGGCAAGAGCATTTTGAAAATGATGAAATAGTCAAAATGAAGGCTAAAAAGGTCCATTCTGAGGGTCTGATTTCTATTATTTGCATCGGCGAAACAAAAGAGGAGAAGGAATCTGGTAAGGCGTTAGATCGTCTCCACGATCAATTATCGAATTCTCTACCTGAAACTATTAATTCTATAAATACAGTAGTAGCCTATGAGCCGTGTTGGGCAATTGGGTCTGGATTAACGCCTAATCATAAAGAAATTGAAGATGCTCACACCGTTATTAGAGATTTTCTAAAAAGAACTATTCCAAAAACCAAGCCGTTACCTTATGTATTATATGGTGGTTCAGTAAATGGAAATAATGCGGAAGGACTTTTACAGATTCAAGGGGTCTCTGGTGCTCTTGTTGGAGGGGCGAGTTTGGACCCGACTGATTTTTGGAAAATTTGTCAATATGCTGAAACAGCTGTTAATTTAAAAAACTCATAGGAGGTCACTCTTTGGAGACAATACTTCTTGTTATATTGGTTATAGTTGCAATAGCTATGATAGCAGCTGTTCTTATTCAGCGTAGTGAGGGAGGGGCCCTTGGTATTGGTGGCCCTGGAGCGATGTTCTCTGCGCGTGGCTCTGCAAATTTTTTAACCAGATTCACAGCCGTTTTGGCAGCAGCATTTATGATCTTAAGTTTGGTATTGGCCGTTTTGACTACTAGAAGTGATAATTCAGAATCTGTTCTGGAATCCGTTGAAGTATCCCCACCTCTAGATACAACCATAGAACTCAAGGGTGGTGAACTAGAACCTTCAACTATTGAAACTGTTGATACAGTTATCGATTCGGGTTCTAAAGCCACTGAACCAGCTGCTCCAATAGATAATTAGAAAAAACCGCTATTTTTCGGGCCTTTTTTTTAAACAAAAAAATTTACTTGGGTCATCGCCAATGCTCTGATAGATATTAAGCCCGTCATGGCAAGATTCATATTTATCACAGGCGGGGTTGTTTCTTCCTTAGGAAAAGGACTTTCCTCTGCTGCTCTTGGAGCTCTTTTGCAAGCTAGAGGATATACCGTCCGTCTTAGAAAATTTGATCCTTATTTAAACGTTGACCCTGGAACTATGAGTCCATACCAACATGGTGAAGTTTATGTGACGGATGATGGAGCTGAAACAGATTTAGATCTAGGCCATTATGAGCGTTTTACAGGAGTCCCAGCTAGAAAAACTGATAGCATCACAGCAGGAAAAATATATTCCTCAGTTATATCTAAAGAAAGAAAGGGAGACTATCTGGGAGGGACAGTTCAAGTTATTCCTCATGTAACAGATGCTATAAAAAATTCAATTACCGAAGATCTTGACCAAACAGATTTTGCGCTCATAGAAATAGGTGGTACCGTTGGTGATATTGAAGGCCTTCCGTTTTTTGAGGCTATTAGACAAATGGGTTATGAGCTAGGTAAAGAAAAAGTGATGTTTGTTCACTTAACTCTATTGCCATATATTCCTGCTGCTGGTGAATTAAAAACAAAACCAACACAACACTCAGTTAAAGAATTACGAAGTATAGGTATCCAGCCAGATTTACTCCTTTGTAGAAGTGATAGGCCAATTCCGGATGGAGAACGAAAAAAAATTGCTCAATTTTGTAATGTGCCTGAACAGAGAGTTATACCTGCATTAGACGTAAAAAGTATTTATGAAGTTCCAATTAGTTATCACGAGGAAGGTTTTGATGAACAAGTTTTAAAGCATTTTAGTATTAGTAAAACAAATAAACCTAATTTTGAGTCGTGGAATAGAATTGTAACTCGCGCAAAGATCCCAGAAGGAGAGGTAAATATTGGAGTAGTTGGAAAATATATAGGTTTACAAGATGCTTACAAATCCCTGGCAGAGGCTTTAATTCATGGAGGAATTGCTAATAACGTTCGTGTAAATCTACACTGGATAGATGCGGATATTTTTGAAACTGATACTTCTAGTGAAGAACTTGAACTTGTAAACGGAATTTTAGTACCTGGTGGTTTCGGGGAGCGGGGTGCAGAAGGAAAAATATCAGCTGTTACATATGCTCGCACAAAAAGAGTTCCCTACTTTGGAATATGTCTAGGTATGCAGTTGGCCGTTATTGAAACTGCTAGAAATGTTGCGGGTATTGCAAATGCTTCATCAACAGAATTTGGTCCCTGTGAGGACCCTATAGTTGGACTTTTGACAGAATGGGATTCTGAAGAAGGTAAGGAGAGAAGGTCTAAGGATGGTGACCTTGGGGGAACAATGCGTTTAGGCGCTTACGATGCTGTCCTTGAACCAAGCAGTAGGGCATACAATATCTATAAGTCGGATACAATTTCTGAGCGTCACAGACATCGCTACGAAGTAAATATTAACTACCGTCAAAAACTAAAGGATGCTGGAATGAATTTTGCTGGTTTTTCACCTGGTGGAGATCTGCCGGAAATAGTAGAGAGAGGAGATCATCCTTGGTTTTTAGGCGTTCAATTCCATCCTGAATTGAAGTCTAAGCCCTTCGATCCGCATCCTCTCTTTGCAAGTTTTATCAAAGCGGCTGTTGATCAGTCACGATTGGTATAAGTGGGCTTATGTCAATGAAGCAAAAACAATATGAAGTAAAGGTTGGCTCAGTCACTTTTTGTAACCGCTCACCCTTTGTGTTAATTGCTGGGCCATGTGTTATAGAGAGTAAACAGCAGGCTTTAGAGGTAGCGGAATACATTGATAGAATTACGAAGAAGCTGGATATCCCATTCATATACAAAAGTTCATTTGATAAAGCCAATAGAAGCAGCTCATCTAGCCCCCGAGGAGTAGGTATGGTTGAGGGGTTAGAAATTTTATCAGAAATAAAGGAAAAATATTGCTGTCCAGTAACAACAGATATTCATGATATTAGTCACTGTGCTCCAGTTTCTGAACATGTAGATATTTTGCAGATCCCAGCTTTTTTATGTAGGCAAACTGATTTATTAGTATCCGCTGCTAAAACTGGAAAGGCTATTAATGTAAAAAAAGGACAATTTCTAGCTCCTTGGGATATGCAGAATATTATAGATAAAATCATTAGTGCTGGTAACTATAATATCCTCTTGTGCGAGCGTGGTACAAGTTTTGGTTATAACAACTTAATATCAGATATGCGTTCTTTACCCATACTTGCAGAAAGTGGTTTTCCAGTAATCTACGATGCTACTCACTCAGTCCAGCAACCTGGTGGTATGGGTTTAACGTCAGGTGGGCAAAGAGAATTTGTCCCATTTCTTGCTCGCGCAGCAGTATCTATTGGAGTTGCAGGTATATTTATAGAGACACATCCTGATCCTGATAGGGCGCTATCTGATGGACCAAATATGGTACCACTTTGTGAGCTGGATAGCCTATTAGACAATCTTTTAGCTTTTGATGGGTTGGTGAAAGTAAACAAATAAATCTTTAGAAGTCTTTCTTAGGACTTGCAGAGAACCAACCACAGGCTATATACCGATAATTACTCCCTATCGAGTGAGGAAATTGCAATGGTTGAAATAATTGATATTAATGCCCGTGAAATAATAGATTCACGTGGTAATCCTACTGTTGAGGTAGATGTATATCTTTCTGAGGGAGGGTTCGGGAGAGCATCAGTTCCTTCAGGCGCTTCAACAGGTGCTCACGAAGCGGTTGAAAAGAGAGATAATGATCTAGAAAGATATTATGGAAAAGGTGTTAGAGATTCTATATCGGTTATAAACCATAATATTTTCCCTGCAATCCGTGGCATGGATGCTAATGAACAGAGACATATTGATAGTATTTTAATTGATTTAGATGGAACTGCTAATAAGAGTAATCTTGGAGCTAATTCAATTCTAGGTGTAAGTCTAGCTATCGCTCATGCTGCTGCTAATCAACAGGGAATGCCGCTTTACAGGCATATCGGAGGTTTAAAAGCACATGTTTTGCCTGTGCCAATGATGAATATTATAAATGGTGGAGTTCACGCTAATAATTCGCTTGATATTCAAGAATTCATGATAATGCCAATATCAGCCGATAATATTCATGATGCAGTGAGAACAGGGGCAGAAATATTTCATAAATTAAAAGAACTTTTATCCAACTCTCAATTCAGCACTAATGTTGGCGATGAAGGAGGGTTCGCGCCTGAATTCAAAAGCATTGAAGAAGCTCTTGATTTTATAATGAAAGCAATTGAAGAGTCTGGATATCAGCCAGGTAGTGATATTTTTATTGCTTTAGATGCAGCTTCTTCAGAGTTTTATGATGGAAATAATTATAACTTGAGTGGTTTGGGTAAAAAACTCGATTCATATGAAATGATTGAGCTTTATTCAAATTTAGTTTCAAAATATCCTATTTGTTCTATTGAAGATGGTTTGGCTGAAGATGATTGGGATGGATGGGTTGAACTAACAGGTAAGCTTGGTAATGAAATTCAACTTGTTGGTGATGATCTTTTTGTTACTAATGTTGAGAGATTAAACCGTGGAATAGTTAATGAAGCTGCAAATTCAATTCTAATCAAGCCTAATCAAGTTGGTTCTTTAACTGAAACCTTGGATGCCATTGATAGGGCGCATAACGCTAATTTTTCTGCGGTAATGTCCCACCGTTCTGGGGAAACAGAAGATACAACTATAGCTGATTTAGCTGTTGCAACGAATTGTGGGCAGATAAAAACGGGGTCATTAGCTAGATCTGATAGGACTGCCAAATATAATCAGCTGCTTAGGATAGAGGAAGTCCTTTCGTCTGACGCAAAATATGCAGGCATTAATATATTAAAGAATTCAAATCGTTAATTAATACTTCATAGATAAATTAATAAAACTATATAAATGACTGTTTTAATTTATAAAAAAATCTTTCTTTCCAAATCTTAGTGTTGAAATGTTGACATAAACGAATCGGTTGTGATTCGCTGACTAAATGTCGACAGCGATTCGCGAAATAAATGTGCGTGCACGTTATATAATTGGACCCTTACTAGGAGCGTTAGCTTTAGTATATTTTGGGTATCATGTGATTCAAGGCGATCGTGGGCTTATAACTTGGGTCCAACGAGCTCAACAAATAGAACAAGTTTCTGAGGAGTTGGCATTACTTAAATTCTCACATGAAGAGTTAGAGCACAGAACTAACCTATTAAGGTCAGATAGTTTAGATCTTGATTTATTAGAAGAACGTGCACGTGTAGTTTTAAACTTCATTGGAAAAGATGAAGTTATTATTTTTAATAAATAAATATAACTCCATAAAAAACAATAACTTACATGTAATACTTAGCAAGCTATGTGAATTTTAAGTGTTAGCTTGTAAGTTTGACATTCAATCACTACTTTCTTCTTATAAGTATTTATTGAGGACTAGCTTTTTATATAACCCTCATATCTGAAAATTTAATCGTAAAGTCCTTTCATAGTTCATTATTAATTCTATCTGAAAACTTAATTTTAAAGAGGTAACTCTTGCCGCAAAAAAAGAATAAAAAACTTCAACCAATACAGAAGCAATTATTGCCTGCTGATATATCTGAAGAAACTTTGCATACTTTCTATCGAGAAATGCTTCTAATAAGGCGTTTTGAAGAAAAGGCGGGTCAATTATACGGTATGGGAAAGATAGGTGGTTTTTGCCATCTATATATTGGACAAGAAGCTGTAATCACTGGTGTGCAATCATCTCTTTCTGATGGTGACTCAGTAATTACAGGTTATAGATGTCATGGTCATATGTTGTCCGCAGGTGCATCTCCAAAAGAAGTTATGGCTGAACTAACAGGAAAGGTTGCGGGAGTCTCTCAGGGCAAGGGAGGGTCAATGCATATGTTTGTCAGAGGAAAATTTTATGGTGGTCACGGAATTGTGGGTGCGCAAGTCCCACTGGGTACTGGTTTAGCCTTTGCCAATAAATATAATGGTAATGATAGGGTAACAGTTACATTTTTTGGTGATGGTGCAGCAAATCAAGGACAGGTTTTTGAGGCATTTAATATGGCGGCTCTATGGAAGCTTCCTGTTATATATGTAATAGAAAATAACCAATATGCTATGGGGACTGCATTAAGTCGCTCTACGGCTATTGAAGAATTATATCGTAGGGGTGCGGCTTTTGGAATAGATGGTCAAAGAGTTGATGGCATGGATGTCCTTGAGGTCAAACGTGTAACTGAAGCAGCTGTGAGTAAATGTCGCTTGGGAGAAGGTCCAATTCTTCTTGAATTAATGACTTATCGATATCGTGGACATTCTATGTCTGACCCAGCAAAATATCGTAGTAAGGAAGAAGTTCATAAAGTACGTGACGAACGTGATCCCATAGAAAACCTAAAAAAACTAATCGTAGATTCTGGATATAAGACAGAAGAAGATTTGAAGAAAGAGGATAAGTCCATTCGTTCTATGATAAGCGAAGCTGCTGAGTTCGCTCAGATGAGTCCAGAGCCCGACCCTTCAGCACTTACTACAGATATTTATATGGATGATCGATGGGTGGATAGAAAAAATGTCTGAAATATCTGTTCGTGAAGCTCTCAGAGATGCTATGGCAGAAGAAATGCGCCTAGACAAGAATGTATTTTTAATGGGAGAGGAAGTTGCTCAATATCAAGGTGCCTATAAGGTAAGTCAGGGGTTATTGGAAGAATTTGGAGAAAGACGTGTTGTAGATACGCCTATAACAGAATCTGGTTTTACTGGAATAGGGGTGGGTGCATCCATGGGCGGTCTTAAGCCCATTGTGGAATTTATGACTTTTAATTTTGCAATGCAGGCGATAGATCATATTATTAATTCTGCAGCAAAAACTTTATATATGTCAGGCGGTTTAATACCAATACCTATAGTATTTCGCGGACCTAATGGACCAGCATCAAGGGTTGGCGCTCAACATTCACAGTGTTTTGCAAGCTGGTATGCGCATGTTCCAGGACTAAAAGTTGTAAGTCCTTGGTCTGCTCAAGATGCAAAGGGACTATTAAAGGCATCAATTAGGGACCCTAATCCAGTTGTGTTCTTAGAAAATGAATTATTATACGGAGAAGTTTTTGAAATTCCTGAAACTGAAGAGGATATTATTCCCATAGGAAAGGGTAATATAGTTCGGGCTGGTTGTGATATTACAGTTACCGCTTTTTCAGCTATGGTTCCCAAGGCAATTCAAGCGGCTGATATGGTTGCTCATGAGGGAATATCTGTAGAAATTATTGATTTAAGAACAATAAAGCCATTAGACTCAGATATTATATTAGACTCAGTAAAAAAGACTAATCGTTTACTCACACTTGAGGAAGGTTGGCAAAGTTCTGGAATCGGAGCAGAAATAGCTGCAATAGTTGTCTCATCAGCTTTTGATTACCTTGATGCTCCAATAGAGAGGATAACTGGCGTTGATGTTCCAATGCCATATGCTGCAAATCTTGAAAATATTGCTTTACCACAAGTTAATACCATTGCTGAGTCAATTTGTAGGTTATGTCACAAAAGAATTTAAGAAGATTGCCAAGGAATAGTAGTATAATTTTTTGTAATAGAAGGAATTAGCAATGCCAATCAACATTCTTATGCCAGCACTTTCACCTACAATGACAGAAGGTAATGTGGCTAACTGGCTAAAAAAAGAGGGTGATCCAATTTCTCCGGGGGATCTTCTTTGTGAAATTGAAACAGATAAAGCGACTATGGAAGTCGAATCAGTTGATGAAGGTGTTCTCGCTAAGATTGTGGTTCCCGATGGAACTGAAGGTGTAGAAGTCAATACTGTTATTGGTATTATTCTTGAATCCGGTGAAGATAAATCTAATTTATCAGTTGATGACAATAATATAACTAAACAAGAAACAAAGAATTCAAATGGAGAAGAATCTCAGAAAATCTCTTCAGATATTTTGAAAAAAGAACTTAATAAACAATCTCAAGTAAATATTTCTTCAAAAACCTCGGAAAGAATATTTGCAAGTCCTCTTGCTCGTAGAATGGCTGAACAGGCTGGAATAGATATTTCAAAAATTATTGGTACTGGTCCTGGAGGAAGAATTGTAAAGGTTGATATTGAGACAGCAATACCAGGTAACAACAATGATGTAAATATAGACTCTTCATTAGGAGAAAATGATTCCACAGCTACTAAAAATACTACCTCAATCCCTTCGATTGGTGGTGAGGGTAGTCATTTCGAAGATATTAAAATTAGTAATATGCGAAAAACTATTGCTAGTCGTCTTCAGGAATCAAAGCAGCAGATTCCTCATTTCTATTTATCAGTAGATTGTGAGGTTGATGCACTCTTGCATTTACGTAAAGATCTTAATAAACGCACAGAGTCTGGTAAAATTACTATAAATGATTTTGTCATTAAAGCATCTGCACTAGCTTTACGAAAATTACCTGATTGTAATACATCGTGGATAGGTGATGGAAAAATACGTCGTTATAGCCAGGTTGATATTTCAGTTGCTGTGTCAATTAATGATGGTTTAGTTACTCCAGTTATTAAAAATGCAGATAGCCTTGGACTAATAGAAATTTCAAACACCATCAATGATTTATCAGATAGAGCTCGCGCAACCCCAATGGGTTTATTACCTGAAGAATATCAGGGTGGTAGCTTTAGTATATCTAATCTAGGAATGTACAATATCAATGAATTTTTAGCTGTAATAAATCCCCCTCAAGGAATGATACTATCGGTTGGTACAGCTGAACAAAGACCCGTTGTAAGAGATGGTGCTCTTGCGGTTGCAAATGTTATGACCTGCAACCTTTCTGTAGATCACAGAGTAATAGATGGAGCAAAAGCTGCGAAATTTATAAACTTATATAAATCTTTAATTGAAGATCCGATTTCAATGCTTTTATAGATATTAAAAATTTTTTTGGAGAAATTCTAAAGTGTCTAGTATTGATTATGATTTATTAATTGTTGGTGGTGGTCCTGGAGGTTATGTTGCCGCTATTCGTGCTAAACAGCTTGGCATGAAAGTAGCTGTGATTGAGTCTGAGCACATGGGTGGTATTTGTTTAAACTGGGGTTGTATTCCAACAAAGTCATTACTTCGCTCCTCAGAAATTGCTAGTTATATAAAACATGCAGAAGATTATGGTTTCACCTCAAGTGAGTTAAAAGTTGATATAAAGAAAGTTGTAGATAGAAGCCGTGGTGTAGCAAAAAAATTAAGTTCAGGCGTTGATTATCTAATGCAAAAGAATTCTATTGAGGTTATTGAGGGCTTTGGCAGTTTACTTGGTAGTGGCATAGTTAATGTTACGGATAAGAATGGTGTTGAGACAAAAAAGAGTGCTGAAAATATTATATTAGCTACTGGAGCAACGGCAAAAATTATACCAGGTTTTGAGCCTGATGGAAAGATAGTCAATACTTATAAGGATGCTATGATTCCTTCGTCTATACCTCAAACTATTCTAATAGTAGGCTCAGGTGCAATAGGTATGGAATTTGCAAGTTTTTATCATGATCTAGGTTCTAAAGTAACAGTAATCGAAATGTTGGATAGAATTTTACCTAATGAAGATGAGGATATATCAATTTTTGCAAAAAGGAGATTTGAGGAAGAGGGAATAAATATTCTTACTAATACTGTGTTGAATGAACTTAAGAAAAATAAAACGGATGTGACTGTAAAACTTCAAAAAGATAAGTTTGAAAATTTAGAAATAAGTATAGATAAAGTTATATTAGCTGTTGGAATACAAGCAAATGTAAATAATATAGGTCTTGAAAATACATCAATAAAATTAAAAGAAGGTCATATTAATACTAATGAATGGCTTGAAACAGAAGAATCTGGAGTCTATGCCATCGGAGATGTTGTGGGTCCCCCTTGGTTAGCCCATAAAGCTTCACATGAAGGTATTATTTGTGTCGAAAAGATAGCAGGGGTGAAGGGTGTTAAGCCTTTAAATAAAAATAGAATTCCTAACTGTACTTACTGTAGACCTCAAATTGCATCTATAGGCATTACAGAGATGCAAGCAAAAGAGAGAAGTCTAAATATAAGAGTTGGTAGATTCAATTTTTCTGGTAATGGTAAGGCTTTAGCACTCGGGGAGCCTAAAGGTATGGTCAAAACTATATTTGATAATGATACAGGTGAGTTATTAGGCGCACATTTGATAGGTGCAGAAGTGACAGAATTAATACAGGGATTCGTTATAGCTATGAACTTAGAAACTACTGAACATGAATTAATGGAATGTATCTTTCCTCATCCAACTTTATCTGAAATGATACATGAATCAGTTTTAGATGCCCATGATAGGGCAATCCACTCCTGATGCTTATTTTTGAGAAGAATATGAAAAATTCAACAGTTACCCCTATAAAGAAGCAAGGTCAAATTAAGTCCAAGCCCGAATGGCTTCGCGTTCGAGCTCCCACTTCCCCTGAATATCATGCTACTAGGAAGCTAATGAGGCATCATAAGCTTAATACTGTTTGTGAAGAGGCCGCATGTCCTAATATTGGAGAATGCTGGTCTAAGAACCATGCTACAGTAATGATATTAGGTAGCGTTTGTACGCGCGCTTGTGCTTTTTGTAATGTAAAGACCGGTAAGCCTGATCTACTTAATCCTCATGAACCTGAAGAACTTGCAAGAGCAGTTGGCGGATTAGGTCTGAAGCATATGGTTATTACTTCTGTTGATCGTGATGATTTGTCTGATGGGGGTGCAGGACATTTTGCAAAATGTATTCAAAAAGTCCGTGCAACTTCCCCTGACACAACTATAGAGGTTCTTACTCCAGACTTTAGAAATAAGGTTAATGCTTTAGAAAAGGTTATTGATGCTAAACCAGATGTATATAATCATAATTTAGAGACAGTACCAAGATTGTATACTTCTGTAAGGCCGGGCGCTAGATACTTTCATAGTCTAAAACTCCTAAACAATGTTAAACAAAAAGATCAAAGCATTTTTACAAAGTCAGGAATTATGGTTGGGCTTGGTGAGGAGAAATCTGAGATATACCAGGTTATGGATGACCTTAGGTCAGCTGACGTGGATTTCATTACTATAGGTCAGTATTTGCAACCTACTTCTCGACACCATCCAATTATACGTTTTATGCCCCCTGATGAATTTAATGAATTAGAGAGGATGGCGTATGCTAAGGGATTTTTAATGGTTTCAGCTTCGCCCCTTACAAGGTCATCTCACCATGCAGGTGAAGATTTTGCAAAATTAAAAGTAGCACGTGCTAAAAGACTTAATTCTCCCAGGTAATTTTCTATGTTTACTCAATAGTAATAAAATGTTTCCACTAAAATTTTAATGCCAAAGTTTTCTCAAAAAAAATTCATGCCATATTCATGTGACGAGTTTTATGAACTTGTAGCGGATATAAAATTGTATTCTGAATTTTTACCTTGGTGTATTAGCTCCAGAGTTAATAAAACTGAGAAAAACCAGGTAAATGCAAGTTTATTAGTGGGTTTTCAATTAATAAGAGAAAAATTTGAATGTAGTGTTTCTCTGGATAAATCTAATAATATAATTCACGCAGAACACATTGATGGACCGTTTAAATATTTAGTTAACCATTGGGAATTCAAACCTGCGGAAGGCGGTTGTGTAGTCAATTTTTTTGTAGAATTCGAATTTAAATCTCCAATTCTTAATAAAATTATGGGATCACTATTTGAGGAAGCAGTAAAAAAAATGGTTTCTTCATTTGAAGAAAGAGCACGTAATTTATACCCAAAAGAAAATTAGTTTTAAATATATAGATAGAAAATTATGATTTTAATATACTTAGAAGAAGTTCCAGACCTTTTATGGTTGTAGTATTTCTAATGTAATCCCTAACCAAAAAAGAACTACCATCAGAGTTTTTTGATTCATTAAGATCCTTAACATCTTTAGGTTTTATAAATATATATTCTTTATGTGTTGTTCTTCCTTTAGCTTTTGAAGATGCTATATAAACAAGACCTACCGGTTTTTCAGTTGTACCTCCTTTAGGCCCTGCAATTCCGGTAACAGCAAGGGATAGAGTTGAATTTGAATTTAATAGCGCCCCTTCCGCCATTGCTACTGCCACTTCTGAACTCACTGACCCAAAATTTTGAATAAGTGACTCTTGCACGCCTAAACATTCAATTTTTGATCTATTAGAATAAGTTATATATCCACGTTCAAAAGCTGAGGAAGATCCTGGAATGTCGGTAATGGCCATGCTTATCATTCCTCCAGTGCAGCTTTCTGCAGTAGTAAGAATTATATTATTTCTTATACATAGTGAGATCACTTCTTTTGCAAGGGACCGGATATCCGAAGTGGAAGGCTGCATAATTGTTTCTATCATATATCTAACCATATCCAAATATTCCAAAGAATAAGAGCAGAGATAATTCCTGCAATGATATCGTCAAGCATTACACCAATACTACCCTTCATCCTTGAGTCGATGACATTAATAGGCCATGGTTTGGTTACATCTAGTAAACGGAAAAGAACAAAACCAATTAAATAATAGATAGGGTCAGGGGGTATTAATACTAGTGTTAGCCATTGTCCTCCAACTTCATCGATAATAATAGTTGGAGAGTCTTTAGTATCTGATGACTTAGAGTAATAATGGGTTGCGCATAATCCAAATAAAATGACTAAAATGGAGGCTATAAATAAACCTAATGAACCTAAATAAAAAGATATAGGCCAGGCAAGAATTGTTGCTACAATAGAGCCTATTGTTCCGGGTGCAAATGGAAAAAACCCTAGACCAAAACATGTTGCAATAAGTAAACTTGGTCTATTAAAAAATTTTTTTTCTTTAAAAATTTTAGATTCCATTTAGTTCTATATTAACTAAAAGGATATGAATGATGAAGAGTAGTTGTATGCTCTTCTTGTTTTGGTAATTCAATGGAAACAGATGCCATGGCTGCAATACCTTCTGATCTTCCTGTAAAACCTAAACCTTCTGTTGTTGTAGCTTTAATATTAAAACAATGATTAGGGAATCCAGTTACTTCTGATAGTTTTTTACTCATCACATCTCGGTAAGGACCAAGTTTGGGACGTTCTCCTATAATTGTTATATCAGCATTTACTAATCTACCATTTTTTGTTTTTAATAATTCAATAGCATAGTTTAGAAATGTTTCAGATGAGGCCCCAGCCCAAGCTGTATCAGTAGGTGGGAAGTGTTTCCCAATATCACCAGAAGATAGGGCCCCGAGAATAGCATCTACTAATGCGTGTAATCCAACATCTCCATCAGAATGTGCAATTACTCCTTTATCAAAAGGAATTTTTATCCCACATATCATAATACTGTTACCTGGCCCAAACTTGTGAACATCAAATCCATTACCTATACGATATTCCATAATTTAAGATTCCTCATTGATTCCTTGTTCATTAGAATTTAGAGACAATTCAAACTTTAACTGTATTCTAGCAAGTTCTAGGTCTTTTTGTGTGGTAATTTTAAAATTACTAGATTCACTCTCTATAATGGCAACTTTTAATCCAGCTCTTTCTGCCAAAGCTGAATCATCAGTAAAATTTTTATTTTTATATTTCTGATGAGCGTCTAGAATCTCCGAGAAAATGAAGGCTTGTGGAGTTTGAGCTAACCATAGATTATTACGATCAAGGGTATTATTTATTATTAAGTTACTATTAATATTAGCATCTTCTAAATCATGAGCTTTTTTAATTGTATCTATACATTGAGTCGCTAGTAAGGCTCCTGAATTTTTTTTAAGACTTAATATTAATTCATTGATAGCGGATTTAGGAACGAAAGGCCTAGCAGCATCGTGTATAAAGACGAGATCTGGGGGAGGCTCTAGTTTATTTAAATGTTTTAACCCGTTAAAAGAAGACTCTTGTCTAGTTAATCCACCATATGTATGTGAAGTGAATTTTTCAGAGATTTTTAGTGGAAGTTTACTTTTAGTATCTTCAAACAAATTTTTATCACTTTTATCAATAACTACACATATAGTGTTTATTTTATTATTAGACCCAATACGCAAAAGTGAATGCCAAAGAACAGTATTCTGATCTATAGACATATATTGTTTTGGTTTTACGGGACTAAAACGTTTCCCTTTTCCAGCCGCTAAAAATAATGCTGCACAGTTTGTCAATCTTTAATCTCCATAAAAAATTCTAATTTTTATATGCTATACTTATATTTAGTATATTTTTACTCAATTATTGCTATATGGGTTATTACTCGTTAAATTTCTTTTTTTAGGCTAAAAGTATAACTTTTACCAAGAAACAAGCCAATTCTACTTTTAATTGTTTATTTCTCTTTTTTTCTTGCGATTATTAAGGAGAATCGTGGCAATTACCGATATGGTGGAAAAAAAATTGCAAAACAGACCAGCAAAAGAGATTGTTATAAGTAATAAGCCTGATGAAGATATAAATATTGGTTATAAAGGTTTATCATTTATAGTGGAAAAACAATTGGAGGAATATTTTAGAGCCCATGGGGCCGATCTACCTCCACCAAACCTATACGCAAGAATTTTGAAAGAAATAGAGAGACCTTTATTTAAACTTGCTTTAATTGCTACTGACGGAAATCAGGTTAAAGCGGCTACTCTTCTAGGGTTAAATAGAAATACCCTGAGAAAAAAACTTAATGAACATAAAATAAGAATATTTCGAAAGAAATAGTAGGCTGACATTGGTAGGTTCAGAAAAAAGTTTTATAGAGGTTGAAAACAACCATATTCACAAAGCATCACAGCGATTCAGTAGCCGAATTATGTTTTGGCTTACAAGCAGGTCTCTGGGAAGGAAGCTAGCTATTGCATTAGCGGTAGCATCTGTCTTGTCAGGTATTGCAACTTATTTGGCAATGACCGGTGCAGTACACTTCGGTGGTCCGAATAATAAAGTAATCCTACTTTTGAATATTGATTTAGTGCTATTACTATTATTAGGGGCAAGTGTAGCAGTTCCTGTTGTAAGACTGTGGATGGCAAGGAGAAGAGGTTCTGCTGGTTCACGCCTACATATAAGAATGGTAACACTATTTAGTTTAGTTGCAATTGCCCCATCAATAGTTGTAGTGATTTTTTCAGTTTTATTTCTTAATTTCGGACTTCAAGCATGGTTTAGTAAACAAGTTTCTACTGCTTTAGAACAATCATTAGTGGTAGCCGAGGCTTATGTGGAAGAGCATCGCGAAGGTATTCGTGCAGATGCTCTTGCTATGGCTGTAGATATAAATAGGCAAATATCTTATATCTCAGGAAGCTCTTCTCGATTTAATCAGGTTGTTGAAAGACTTTCAGAATTAAGATCATTAACTGAGGCAGTGGTTGTTACAAGAAACGGTAGAGTTATTGCTCGTGATTCTTTAAGTGTAGCATTTGAATTGCAAAGAGTGCCAGAATCTGCCCTTCAATCAGCAGCAAATGGTGAAACAGTTATATTAAGTGATAAAGATTCAAACCGAGTGAGAGCCTTAGTTCGCTTAGATGGTTTCGTTGATGCATACTTGCTTATTGGAAGGTTTATTGAAAGTCGAGTAATCAATCACATGCAAAGAGTTCAGGGTGCTGTCGGTGGTTATAGAGATCTTGAGCAAAAAAACTCTGGAATACAGATTACATTTGTTCTTATATTTATAGTTGTTGCTCTTCTTGTTTTACTTGTATCAGTATGGATGGGTTTATATTTTGCTGATCGTTTAGTAGGGCCAATAAGAGAATTAATATATGCAGCAGAGAGAGTAAGAAAGGGTGATTCGGATGTTCGTGTTATAGAAGGTGATGAGGTAGACGAACTGGGAAAACTATCAATAACTTTTAATAAAATGACTCTCCAATTAGACAATCAACGTCAAGAGATTCTTTATGCAAGTGAACAAATTGATGAAAGGCGTCGATTTACTGAGGCTGTCTTATCCGGTGTTTCTGCAGGGGTTCTTGGTTTGGATATGGAAGGTAAAATTACATTACCCAATCCATCTGCTTTAAGGTTATTGGAGACAAAAAAGGAAGAATTAATTGGTATGGATATTATTGATGTTATTCCAGAAATGTCGGTAATAGTCTCAGATGCTCGATCACAACCAAAAAGAGCAATAGAAAAACAACTGGATATTTTAAGAGGTGATCGCATAAAAACACTTATAGTTAGAGCAGTAGCTGAAAGCTCACAAGGTGATATCATTGGATATGTTTTAACTTTTGATGATATAACTCCTTTGGTATCCGCACAAAGAACTGCTGCTTGGGCTGACGTTGCAAGGAGAATAGCACATGAGATTAAGAACCCACTTACTCCTATTCAACTTGCGGCAGAACGTTTAAAGCGCCGTTATATGAAAGAAATAATTACCGATCCTGAAATTTTTTCAACATGTACTGATACTATTATTAAGCATGTTGGAGATATCCGGGAAATGGTAGATGAATTTTCATCATTTGCTAGAATGCCTGCTCCTAATATGAAAAAATGTATCCTAAATGACTTAGTAAATCAGGTCATTAACCTACAAAAATTAGCAAGACCTGACTTAGAAATATTAATAGAAATGACTGATAAACAGTTGACTGTATTCTGTGATAAATCCCAAATAAGACAAGCACTTACTAATCTTTTAACAAACGCAGTTGAGGCAATAGATGGAAGAAATGATACACATTTTGATAGTCCATTAGCTCAAGGTTGTATAGAAGTAAAAATTAACAAAAATAACGAGGGATTAGTTAATGTTATAATCCAGGATAATGGCAGAGGACTCCCGCCGGAAAATAGAGAAAGACTTACCGAGCCATACGTTACAACTAGAGCCCGAGGAACGGGTCTTGGTTTGGCTATAGTTGCAAAAATTATCGAAGACCATGGTGGGGAACTGGCACTAAAAGACTCTCCAAGTGGGGGGGCAATTATAACATTTACAATTCCACAAACTAAGTCTAGCCATTAACAAAAATAATTAAATAAAATAATAATAAGCAATAATCGATTAACGGAAACGACTTAATGACAACTGATATTTTAATTGTCGATGATGAATCAGATATCAGAAATTTGATTGCTGGTATACTTGAAGATGAAGGTTACAAGACCCATCTCTGTGATAATAGTCAAGAGGCATTACTATCATTTGATAATAATCCCCCACCTGCACTTGCAATATTTGATATTTGGTTAAGGGGGAGTAATTTAGATGGAATAGATTTATTAGAGGCTTTCAAAAAAAGATATCCGATTGTTCCAGTTCTAATGATAAGTGGACATGGAAACATTGAAACGGCTGTTAGTACAATAAAAAAAGGTGCATATGATTTTATAGAAAAGCCTTTTAAAAGTGACCGATTGCTCCTTTTAGTTGAGAGGGCATTAGAGGCATCAAGATTAAAACGTGAGAATGCAGATTTAAGATTAAGAGCCAATCCTGTAACTGAGCTTATTGGTAACTCTTCTGCCATTAATACTATAAGATTATCAATAGATCGTGTTGCTCCTACCGGTAGTCGTGTTCTAATATCTGGTAAATCTGGAGTAGGAAAAGAAATAGTCGCTCGGTTAATACATCAAAAGTCAAAGCGTTCAAAGGGGCCATTTATTAGTGTTAATGCCGCTATATTGAAGCCAGAAACTCTTGAGAGGGAACTGTTTGGAGAAGAAGATTATTCTGAGGATAATGACCTTGATCCTATAAAAAAACTTGGTCTTTTTGAGGAAGCCCATGGCGGTACTCTTTTTATTGACTCTGTTACCGATATGCCTCTTGAGACTCAAGGTAAGATTGTAAGAGTATTACAAGATCAAACATTTGAAAGAGTTGGAGGCGCAAAAAAAATAGAAGTTGATGTTCGTGTAATTGCGTCCACTATCAGTAATATAGAATCTGAAATAGATGAAGGTAATTTTAGAGAAGATCTATATTATAGGTTAAATGTAGTGCCAATAAGAATGCCATCATTAGTCGAAAGGCGTGAGGATATACCTGAGTTAGCAAAAAAATTTATGACACTTGCTGCTTCTTCTGCAGGATTACCTGCGCGTTCTTTAAGTAATGAAGCTCTATTAGCTCTTCAGGCTAGTGAGTGGCCGGGAAATGTACGCCAACTTAAAAATATTATTGAATGGTTGCTTATTATGGCACCTGGTTCAAATAACACATCAATTAGTGCAGATTCACTGCCGCCCGAACTAATTGGCGGATCTAGAGGGATTTCAACTTTGGAGCGTGACACTGAGATAATGTCCTTATCTTTAAGAGAGGCAAGAGACGTATTCGAAAGGGAATATCTAACAGTACAAATCGATAGATTTGGTGGAAATATTTCTCGTACCGCGCAATTCGTAGGTATGGATAGGACGGCTCTCCATCGAAAACTTAAATCTTTAGGAGTTGTTGAGGGTATAAAACGAAAGGGTAGCTTGGCTTCCTAAGTTCTTATAAATATAAAACTTTATAACTGAGTATAATAATATGCGTGTGATAATTTGTGGGGCAGGACAAGTTGGGTCAAATATTGCTCGTCAACTGGCGGGTGAGGCAAATGATGTCACATTAATAGATAGTGACCCTAATATTGTTCGCAAGAGATCTGATAATCTAGACGTAAGATGTATTGTTGGTAATGCATCACACCCTGATGTGTTAGCTAATGCTGGTGCCAAAAGTGCTGATATGCTGATTGCTGTAACATATTCAGATGAAGTAAATATGGTTGCTTGCCAGATTGGTCACTCTATATTCGAAATACCTGAGAAAATTGCTCGAGTCAGGCATCAGAGTTATTTAGATCGTGCTTGGGTAGATCTTTATAGAGAAGATCATCTCCCCATAGATTTAATTATATCGCCTGAAATAGAAGTTGCCCAAGCAATTGAGCGGCGCTTAGAAGTTCCTGGTGCACTTGATATGTTCAGGTTTGGTGATGATAAGCTTAGGGTTATATCCGTCAGGTGTGAGGATAACTGCCCTATAATTAATACTCCTCTGAGGCAGCTGACAGAAATTTTTCCTGACCTGAATATAATTGTTCTAGGTATAAAAAGGGGGGAAAAATTGTTAGTTCCGCGTTCTGAAGATCATATGTTAATTAATGACGAGGTGTATTTTGTTTGTGACGCTAACCATACTGATAGAGCACTAGCTGTATTTGGTCACGAAGAGACAGGTGCACGCCGTATGGTTATTACTGGTGGGGGAAATATTGGATACTTTCTAGCTCGAGATCTTGAGAGAAATCATCCTGAGTTACAGTTAAAGGTCATAGAAGTAAATAAAGAACGTGCAAGGTATTTAGCTGATCAACTATCGAGAACTACCGTTATTCATGGAAGTGCTCTGGATATGGATATACTTAATGAAGTAAATATTGGCTTATCTGAAGCTATGATAGCAGTATCTAATGATGATGAGGTCAATATCTTAGCCTCTTTATTGGCAAAACGTGCTGGTTGTAAGGTTGTCATGACTCTTGTTAATAACCCAACCTATGCGCCTCTTCTGGGTGGTCTTGGTGTTGATGTAGCTGTAAGCCCTCGTGAGTCAACAGTATCAACCATACTAAGGAGAATTCGTAGAGGAAGGATAATCGCAATACATTCAGTACAAGATGGTATGGCTGAAATAGTTGAAGCTGAAGCATTAGAAACATCCCCATTAGTAGGAACGCCTATTTCCCAAATTAAATTACCAACTGGTATTCTAATAGGTGCAATTTTACGTAATGATCAAGTTATTATCCCTCGTGGTGATACTATCATTGAGGCACACGATAGAGTCGTAACATTTGTAGCTGCTGACTCTGTAAGAAAATTAGAAAAAATGTTTTCTGTTAGCCTGGATTATTTTTAGTTTAATGGTATTAGCCTAATGTCTCGTTTTATCTTTATAAATGGTGAATATAAGAATCATGTAAATGCAAATGTACATGTAGAGGATAGAGGCTATCAATTTTCTGATGGAGTTTATGAGGTTTCAGCAATATGGGGTAAGTCTATTATTGATGAAGATCTTCATTATGAAAGGCTGGAAAGGTCATTGTCAGGTTTATCTATTGAACTTCCAATGCCTATAGAATCACTCAAAGTAATATCAAGAGAAATCATAAGAAAAAATCTCATTATAGATGGAATTATATACCTCCAAATTTCTAGAGGAGTTGCACCAAGAAACCATGTGTTCCCAAAGAAAAGTCAATGTAGTGTTGTGCTAACTGCGCAGGCTATGAATTGGCCTACAAAAATAGATGATAATGGTATTAATATAATTACTACAAATGATCTGCGATGGCAGAGAAGGGATCTTAAGTCGATCTCGTTGTTACCAAATATCTTAGCAAAACAAGAAGCATTTATTCTTGACGCCTATGAATCCTGGTTAGTTGATGAAAGAGGTTTCATTACTGAAGGTGCTTCATCAAATGCATGGATTGTTGATCATGATGATGTGCTTATTACTCGAGAACTAAGTAATTCTATATTGGGGGGTGTGACTCGTCATACACTTATAAAAATTGCAAGAGAAAATGGTATGACAGTATTAGAAAGACCTTTCTTAGTTGATGAAGCTAAAAAATCAAAAGAAGTTTTTTTGACTAGCACCACATCAGGTGTTAAGGGGGTCACCAAAATAGATGGTGAGAAAATAGGAATGGGAAAAGCAGGTAAAATTACAGAAAGGTTACATAAATTATATACTACATATTGTATTAACTATGGAAAATAAAATGATTCCTAATGCGGTTATTTTTGATTGGGATATCACGCTAGTTAATAGCGTCGATGCCATACATGGGGCACTTGAAGATACTTTTATTAAATATTCTAACCAAGAGGAAGCTTGGTCACGTGAGGAAGTTTTGCATTGGTTGAGTCGTTCTATGAGAGTAAGTTTTAAAGATATATTTGGAGATAAGGCATCCTCAGCTGCTAGTTATTTTTATCAAGAATATAAAAATAGACATTTAAAAAATATTACTCTGGCAGAAGGAGCATCCTATACATTAGAAATATTATTAGATTTAGGAGTTTATTTAGCAGTTGTTAGTAGCAAAAGAGGGGATTTGGTTCGTGAGGAAGCAGGCATACTAGATTTAAAGTCTTATTTTAAAAAAATAATAGGTTCAGCAGATGCGGCTGAAGACAAACCTGAAATGGCCCCTATGAAACTAGCAATAGAAAATGCAAACTTTAATTTGGACAATAATGTGTGGTATGTTGGTGATTGTGGAATTGACGTGGTTTGTGCAAGGAAATCTAGTTGTTATTCTATAATTCTAGGCTCTTCTCCAGCGTATGTTGGTGAAACTGTTCATAATCCTGATATATATTTTAGTAACCACAAAGAATTTCATGAGTTTATAAAAAAAACATGTAAATATACTTAAATTATAATTAAAGCTTACCCCGTATAATAACTAAAAAGTCTGAGAATGAAGGGGGCATAAAAATGGCAAATGTGAAAACAAACAATTTACAGGATGTTTTCCTTAATACCATAAGGAAGACAAAAGACCCTGTTACTATATTTTTGATAAACGGAGTAAAATTACAAGGCGTTGTAACATGGTTTGATAGTTTTTCTATACTTTTGATAAGAGATGGTCAGTCTCAATTAGTATATAAACATGCTATATCCACTATTATGCCAAGTTCCAACATAAGGTTTTTTGATGATGAATTATCAGAAGAAGAATAAAGTTGAACTCTCTTTTTAATAATAGAGAAAAACAATCTATTAAATTAAGGGTGTTAATTCTTCTGCCCTTATTAGGTGGTAATGATTCTATCACTCCGCAAACAAGAAGTTGCCAATCAAGACTATCAGAGGCCTCGGGTCTTGCCTCTGCAATTAGTTTGGAAGTTATAAAGGCGGATTTTATTCGTATTAGGTCTCCAAATCCTGCAACTCTAGTGGGAACTGGTAAGTTGTCCCAAATTAAGGATCAAATTAGTGAGAATAATATACAACTACTTATCTTAGATGGTTCATTAACACCAATACAACAAAGGAACCTTGAAAGAACCTTAGAGATAAAGGTAATTGATAGGACAGCATTAATTCTTGAAATTTTTGGTGCTAGAGCTCGCACACGTGAGGGGACACTCCAGGTTGAACTCGCTTCTTTAACTTATCAAAGAAGCCGTTTAGTTCGGTCATGGACGCATTTAGAAAGACAGAGAGGAGGAGGTGGCTTCTTAGGGGGGCCTGGGGAAACTCAAATTGAGGCAGACAGAAGACAGATCGATGATCGTATAAAAAAAATAAAAAAACTTTTACATCAGGTAACTAAAACTAGAAAACTTCAAAGAGATTCACGTAGGCGTGTACCATATCCAATTGTTGCTTTTGTTGGTTATACAAATGCCGGAAAATCAACTTTATTTAATTTATTAACTGGAGCTAATGTCTCAGTAGAAGATCAGGTTTTTGCAACACTAGACCCAACAATGAGGGCTATAAATTTACCCTCAGGACAAAAAGTTATACTTTCAGATACTGTAGGTTTTATTTCAGATTTACCGCATGATCTTATTTCAGCTTTTCACGCAACTCTTGAAGAGGTTCTCGAAGCTGATCTGCTCTTACATGTACGTGACATTTCCCATGTTGATTTTGAATCTCAATATAATGATGTTATAGATGTTTTAGAGAGTCTTGGGGGCATAGAAAAACGATTACATTCTAATGAAATCATTGAAGTTTATAATAAAGTAGATGTTTTATTTTCAGATGAATCCAAAAACCTAAATAGAATTTCTCCTAATCAAAATAAGAGTGAACCTCTTATGATTTCTGCAAAAACTGGAGAAGGTATACGCTCTCTTATAAATGAGATTGAGCTTAGGCTTCAGCCAAATACCAAGATAATTACTATCAAGGCTTCAAGAAGTGATGGAGCAACACAAGCTTGGTTATATAGGCATGGTGATGTTCTGGACACTCATAATGATGATGAATTTACGTTAATGAAGGTCCGACTTTCTAATATATATGCTGCAAGGGCAAAGATGGAGATCAACGCTCAAATTATCTCATCTGAGCAGAGTATATTGAGAAATACTGATAAAGATGGAACTTTTGAAAAAAAATCATTATCTTAGCAGGTTGACAGCTAGATTTTATCATCCATATATATCGTTTAGCACTCATTGTTATTGAGTGCTAAAAAGACATTTTTTACGTAAGTAATTGTAATTAAACTATTTTTGTCCTGGAGGGCGTCTTATGAAGTTAAAGCCTATGCATGATCGGGTAGTAATCCGTCGTATTGAAGAAGAAACAAAAACTGCTGGCGGAATAATAATTCCTGAGAGCGCTCAAGAAAAACCAGCACAAGGTGTTGTGGTGGCTGTAGGCCCAGGTGCTCGTAGCGAAGACGGAAAAAAGCAATCCCTAGATGTAAAAAAGGGAGATAATGTGCTTTTTGGTAAATTCTCAGGTAACGAAATTAAGGTAGATGGTGAGGACCTCCTCATTATGAAAGAAAGCGATATAATGGGAGTAATCGGCTAATTTTAGCTAAATATAGAAAGAAACGAGAAAAAAATGACCGCAAAACTTATCTCATTCTCTGACGAAGCACGTGAAAAAATGTTAGAAGGCGTAGCCGAGTTAACAGATGCCGTAAAAGTAACTCTTGGGCCAAGAGGTAGAAACGTTCTATTCCAAAATGATATGGGGCAGATAAGAGTTACTAAAGATGGTGTAACTGTTGCCAAAGAGATAGAGCTTAATGATAAAACTGCTAATTTAGGAGCTCAAATAGTTAAAGAAGCTGCTAACCGTACAGCTGAAATAGCTGGCGACGGTACCAGTACTGCAACGATATTAGCGCATGCTATAGCAGTCGAGGGTTCAAAAGCTGTTACTGCAGGCATGAATCCCATGGATCTAAAACGTGGGATTGATCTAGCGGTCTCTAAAGCAATAAAAAACCTTATATCCCGTGCAAAACCTGTTGCAAATCACAATCAAATAAATCGTGTTGGATCTATTGCTGCAAATAATAATCCTGAAGTTGGCGAAATGATTTCAAGTGCAATGAAAGAAGTCGGTGAGGATGGAGTTGTTACGATAGAAGAGGGCAGTGGAAGAGAAAATGAATTAGAGATAGTTGAGGGAATGCGTCTGGATAAGGGCTTTAGTTCGCCGTATTTTGTAACTGAAGATAACGGTCTCGTATCCAATTTACAAAATCCATATATATTAGTAGCAGATCAAAAAATTAATGAAACTAAAGCTATAGTCTCATTAATGGAAAAGGTTGTCGAAGAAGGAAAGGGACGTTCTCTACTTGTAATAGCTGACGATGTTGAGGGTGATTCCTTGTCAGCAATGGTTGTAAACCACATGCGTGGTGTTCTTAAATGTGCAACCGTTAAATCTCCATCTTTTGGAGATCGCCGAAAAGCAATTCTTGAAGATATTGCCATTCTAACTGGTGCCCAAGTGCTAACAGAAGAATTAGGTACAAAGCTCGAAGATTTAAGTTTGGAACATCTTGGATCTGCTAAAAGAGTTGAGATGGATAAAGATGAGACCATGATTGTCGGGGCTAAAGGCGATAAAAAGCTGGTTAATGCTAGATGTGATCAGATTCGTCGTTCTATGAGCGAAGAAAGCTCAGAATACGAAAAAGAGCGCTATCAAGAAAGACTTGCAAGATTAGTAGGTGGTGTTGCAATTTTACGCGTTGGTGGATCAACTGAAGTTGAGGTTAAGGAGAAAAAGGATTTAGTTGATGATGCTCTGCATGCTACTAGATGCGCTGTTGAAGAGGGGATAGTTCCAGGAGGTGGAGTGTCACTATTGTATGCTTCTCGTTCCCTAAAGAGACTTCGTGGCGAAAATGCTGATCAAGATCGTGGTATTGATATAGTAAGGAAATCTTTATCGGCGTCAGTGGCCGCAATTGCTTCTAATGCAGGTGAAAAGGGTGACGTGGTAGTTGGCAAACTCCTGGATCAAAAAAATGAAAATCTTGGATTTAATGCCTCAACTGGGAAATATTGTGACCTTTTAAATGCTGGTATTATAGATCCAGTAAAAGTAGTAAGAACTGCTTTGCAGGACGCTGCCTCTGTTGCTAATGCTATTATAACAGCTGAAGCAACACTAGTTGAGGATCATACACACATTGAGATAGAAGAAGATGAAGAGTCAAAATACTATGGTACTGCTTATGATGAGTATAACTGATAATTTATTCTATAAATAAGTATAAATTACTAATAATAACCTTGTAATTGTTT
>CETH01081751.1_pt1 | contig 50552 bp, 50 predicted proteins | sample 361461 | NCBI WGS metagenome assembly CETH01 (sample SAMEA2622695, study PRJEB7988) | marine metagenome | isolation source: saline water (ENVO:00002010), including | reverse complement strand
TCGGCATCTCTTGAACCAATAACTACCTTTACACCAGCGCTTGCCAGGCGAAGTGCTAAGCCACTACCCTGTGGGCCACTTCCTCCAAGAATTGCTATACTCATCTAAAAAGATCCTCCTTTTGTGCTCTTATAAGATCCCTAGCACTGTTATCACCAGGAATCCATTCTAAACCACGACAAAGAATAATAGGGACCTTACCACCCTTAGTCATTAATAATCCTGATGAAGCTGCAATCTCATCTGCAAAAGCAGGTTGAGTAACACGTAATTTATATCCGAAAGCATCTTCAGCACCCTTTAATGTGGGAGCTGCTGGAACACCTGCAAGGCCTATAGCAACATTTAGCTGGCCAATTCTCCACGCTCTCCCAAAAGTATCTGATATAATTACACCAATTGGGTTTACCCCGCTAAAATTTTCTAATTTAGAACGTAATTCTCTTGCTGATTGATCTGGATTCTGGGGTAAGAGAAGGCAGGATTCATCTTGCTCGATATTTGATTCATCTATACATGAATTTGCGCTTATAAAACCCAATTTGTGCTCGGTAATAATAACCCCTTCATCTTGATCAGGTCGATCTATCGCGCGTATCACCTGTTTGCACTCACTTAAAATAACTTCGACCTTCCGCGGATCCTTCCTTACTTTCCTTGCAAGCTCTATGGCTCTAGAAGAAGGTTTAATATCTTTATAAGATACTATCCTCCCCTCTGACTTCGAAACTATTTTATGTGCGACAACAAAGATATCTCCTGGACAGCATTGAATCTTTCCATTTTTAAGGGTAGCTAAAAGAATTTCACCAATATTATCATGCAAGTTAATGTTAGGAATTCCCTTTATAGCATGAAGCTCAACCTTCATGGCGATGTCAGACCCCATCTTTCGAAATAATCAATTAAGGGCCCATTAGGCATTATACGCATGTATTCTTTTACATCCTTCTTAGTATCTAAATCTAATCCAATGCCCGGAAGACGAAGGACGGTTACGTCTGCACCTACCTTAAATGCTTCTTCCTGATGCAAAAAACTGCTATTCTTTCCATAACGGTGAGAAATAACACCTGGGGGTGACTCTAACATAGCGTTGGTACCTCCATCGCTGAAGGCTTTTGCAATAACAACTTGAGGTGGCGTAATTTTTGAATCTATTAATTCACTAAATTCGGCCCTATCTAAAATACCTATGTCAGAGTGAACAATCAATTGCGAACTAAAACCCATAGAACAACTAATTTTTGTTGCAGAATCAACAGCTTTATTCAGCCCATGACCTGGATCTTTGAGTGGGAAGGCTCCAAATTCTTTGGCCTCTAGAGCTATATCGCTTGAGTCTGTTACAACCGTTAAATGCGTGCATGGCCATTCACTACGAAAAAATGCAAGAGACCTTCGGTATAATAATAGTGATAGCTGTGACCTTTGTGAGTCACTCAGAAATGGGGCTAACCTATTCTTAGCCTTCTCGGGGCTGCGTACAGGCAAAACAATATTTAATTTCTTTTTCATAAATCTTATGAGGGACCTTTCCCATGGGCTCTGTCGAGAATAGCTCTTGCAAGATCCTTTTTATCCTTCCTATCATTCATGATTGTTTTCTCAACCCACACACAACAATTATAACTTTCAATAGTAGATATTAAACCCTCATCAATATAATCAATAACTATTGCGTCGATTATATCATTATATAATTCAGTCACTCCAACTGCATCAGGTCTATGACCAAGAGAAGTCATCATTTGTGCTGCTGGACCTTTAATTGCTCTACCTCCGACTAAAGGAGACACAGCAACGCAGAGAGCGCTACTCTCAACAATTGCTTGTCTTAAACCGTTTATGGATAAAATAGGACCAATACTTACAATAGGATTAGAAGGGGCTATGACAATTAAGCTTGCATTTTCTATAGCTATCATTGCCTCAGGTGTCAGTTTAGCCTCTTCTTGACCCAATATAGAGATACTATTAACTACAGGTTTACATTTATCTCGAACAAAATATTCCTGGAAAGCCATAGACCCGTTAGGGGTATTTATACGTGTGTGTAAAGGGTCATCAGTCGGTAAAATTAAATCAATATTAACTCCTAAAGAGTTAGCTATATCACGTGCAATATCTGAGGGCCTATCCCCAGCATTGCGCCGGAAAGTTCTATAAATATGTAGACCAAGGTCTTGGTCACCTAACTGCATCCACGTATCATGGCCAAGCTTATCTAGGACAAAAAGAGCACGAAAAGTTTCCTCTTTGACACCCCAGCCTTTGTCTGTATCTATTAACTCAGCAAGGGTATATGTGATTGTATCAATATCTGGTGAAACCCATAGACCATGAAATTCCCAATCATCAGCAACATTTCCTATTACTTTTAAGTCCGAAGGAGAGCAGACGTCAGCGAAGCCCTGGACCATCTTTGCTCCGCCAACGCCTCCAGCAAGCACAACAACTTTAGACATTTTTAGCTCTCTATACCGTCAGACTAACCAGGACCGACTTGCAAGAGCTTCAGTCTCGCTAGTTCCGGATCTTGCAACTAAAGGCTTGAACTCGCCAGCGTCACGATCATTATAAGAAGCTATTTCCTTGTATAATGTGGTTCTTTGTACGGGAATCCTGCCTGCTCCACGAATAATCCCCGTCATTTCACGTGGCATTACTTCCTGCCCCCAACGTGCGCCAGCTGAACGAGATATTGACTCGTTCATCAACGTCCCGCCAAAATCGTTTGCTCCACACTTTAGTATTTTTTGCGCAAGACTTGGCCCCAATTTAACCCATGAAACCTGAATATTATCCACCCAACCCCTTAACATTAGTCTAGCGATAGCATGCATCTTAATATTCTCATCTTCTGTTGGACCCGGCCTAACCCCAGAAATATTCTTGTATAAAGGTGATTCATCATGAATAAATCCTAGTGGAACAAATTCTGTAAATCCGCCAGTATCTTTTTGTATATCTCTAATTAATGCAATATGTGATACCCAATGTTCAGGACCGTCTATATGGCCATACATTATTGTAGCCGTTGAATGGAGACCTACACCGTGCGCAGACTTAATAATCTCCACCCATTTATCTGCACTTAATTTATTCTGAGTTAGCACTTTACGAACATTTGTATCGAGTATTTCTGCTGCTGTTCCTGGAATCGATCCAAGACCATTTTCCTTAAGGTCACTTAAGAACTCATCGTATTCCATCCGAGATTTCTTTGCTCCATACCATATTTCAAATGGAGAAAATGCATGAATATGAATGTCTGGAACCTCTTTTTTAATTACCTGCAATATATCTTTATAATAGCTCCCAGGTATTTTCGGATTTAACCCACCTTGAATACATACCTCTGTTGCACCACGAGACCATGCCTCAGCTGCTCGACGCGCAACTTCATCCAAGGGAAGAAGCTCTGCTCCCTCCTCGTCAGACCGCTTTGCAAAATTGCAAAATTTGCATCCCATATAACAAATATTTGTGAAATTTATATTTCGATTTACGACAAATGTCACTTTCTGACCTACCGCTTCGGATCTAAATTTATCAGCAACTGCAATAAGGGCGACATAATCAGCACCAGAACAATTAAATAGCTTTACAGCATCTTGCCTAGAAAGCTCGCCTCCATTAAGCAAACTTTCTAAGATGCTTCTTATTGGGTTTCTAGCACGCCGCAATAATATAGAAAGATCCATATTATCTATGCCCCCATTCTCGAAAAAAGATGCTAGATCATAGTTCTGTATGGAGCTTTTCATCTTACCCTACCTTCAATTTCCGAACTTTGCATCAATACCTCAATTTTCCCAGAAAGGCCTGGATCTAAAAATTCATGAGATTTTTCTACATAACGTGGATATACAGTCAATCTCTCAGATAATTTATAACCTTTTTCTTCTAAATCGCTAGCTAGAGTATCTATCATAGGCCAGGCACATTCAGGATTAATATAATCCATTGTTAGAGGTGAAATTCCGCCCCAGTCATTGATACCACTATCAATATAATCCAAATATTTTTCAGAGAGGTTTGGGGGCGCCTGCAGACTTATCTCTAAAGGAAGCATAAGACGCGCAACAGCGATAGTACGAAGCATATCCTCATGATCTGGCTCCTTAAAATTTTGCATAAGTGTACCAGGTTTAGCTCTAAAGTTCTGGACAATAACTTCTTGAATATGGCCGTATCGTTTATGAAGACTAGCTATAGCTGACAAGGTCTCTAATCTTTCCAGCCAAGTCTCACCTATACCAATTAAAATACCGGTAGTAAAAGGTACACTTAGTTTTCCAGCTCTTTCTAGGGTTCTTAATCTCTGCACGGGAACCTTATCAGGACAAGAGAAGTGAGCATTACCAGGACGATTTAGTCGACGCGAAATATTCTCGAGCATCATTCCCATACTCGCACTTACAGGCTTTAAAAGACGTAGATCGGACTCACTCAGAGTTCCAGCATTCACATGGGGTAGTAAACTACTTTCTTTTAGCACCCTGGCGCAAATAGCATGCAAATATTCAATCATGGTATTAAAACCAAGTCCTGCTAGTTCCTTTCTTACTTGCTCATAACGTAATTCTGGCTTTTCCCCTAAGCTGAACAATACTTCTTTAGCTTTAACCTCCATACCACCAGATACTACTTTCATAACCTGTTCAGGTGTCATTATTCGCGCACCATCTTCACCAGGACGCTTAACGAAAGTGCAATATCCACACTCATCTCGACAATAATTTGTAAGAGGAACAAATACTTTCCTAGAATAGGTTATTGTCTTACCCCAATATTGGTCCCTAAAAGACGCAGCCTCAGCACATATTTGTTTTAACCCGCCCCCAGTCAGCGAATCAAAATTGCTGAATTCTTCAACATTACGTCCCATGAAGCTCATTTTTTAAAATTCCATACCATTTCGATATTATTTACACTTAAAAATGGAAAAGTCGTATAGTGTTAAGACCACCAGACCTGTCTGATATGGTCAAGTCTTTTTAGGGCTATATCATATTGATATTTAGATAAAATTATATGAAATGACAATACACAACACCTATGATCAAATTATGTTTAAAATAGGATATAAATAACCTTAAAATACTACATAAATCTTCAAAAGTAATTCTGAAACAAAATTGAGGATTTTGGTCATATTTTAGGCCAAATAGTCCGGAATGAATAAAAGAAGGAATATATAGATGGAATTTGGATTTAACATCCCAAACGGTGGAGAGCTCGCTAATAATGAATCTATTGTATCCATTTCGCGAAAGGGAGAAGACTGTGGTTTTAACTTGCTAGCTATCCCTGATCATATAATTATCCCAAAAGCTATAGGCGATAACTATCCTTATTCTGCAGATGGGAAATTAAACTTTTCTACTCTTGCAGGTGGAATGTGCCTAGAACCGCTAGCAATGATGGCCGCAGTAGCAGCGCAAACTACAACTGCCCATATCCTGACCTCTGTAATGGTAGTTCCATATCGTGAACCAATGCTTACGGCTAAACTCATTTCTACAATTGACCACCTTTCTGGAGGAAGAACTATTCTAGGGTGTGGAGCAGGCTGGATGCCCGAAGAGTTTGATGCATTAGAAACTCCACCTTTTAAAGAAAGAGGTAAAGTTACTGATGAATATATCGATATTTTCCGTGAACTTTGGACTAAGGATGAACCTAAATTTGAAGGAGACTATCGTAAATTCAAAGATATTTATTTTTCTCCTAAACCAGTCCAAAACCCCCACCCCCCTATCTGGATTGGCGGAGAAAGCAAAGCTGCCATGCGACGTGCCGCAAAACGAGGAGATGCCTGGTTTCCAATAGGGTGCAATCCCAAAAGTCCTCTTGACACCATGAGTAAATATAAAATAGCAAGAGCTACTATACGTTCTATATGCGACATGGAAGCGCGAGACCCTGATAGCCTAGAACTTGCATATTGGTCTGTATGGACTTCTTGTGCAGGAGAACCTGTTACCCTTGAAGACGGGGAAAGAATGATGCTAACAGGCAGCATCGATACATTAGTTGATGATATTGAGGAATTAAAAGGGCTAGGTGTTAGCAAACTACTGTTTAATTTTCTTAGTGATACTGAGAACGAAACACTAGATAAAATTGAAGCGTTTAGTAAGGATGTATTATCAAAAGTTTCCGCTTAAATGTATTTTAATATTATTATGTGATCATATCTAAAGAGAAAAATATATCGGGATAGCCTTGGCTATCCCGATAGAAGACTCAATAAAAATTATTTATAGACTGACACTCAAATTTATCTCAAATATTTTTACTTACCCGAGGACAGTCTTAGTAGATTCTGCCACAATGTTTACTATATCATCCAACGTAGATTCTTCAGTTACTATAGGAGGAGCTAAAAGATAAGCATCATTCCTTATTCGCGAAAATAATCCACGCTTTATGCATTCGGCATTAATTTTAGCGCCCACCCCATCTTCAGGCTTGAAAAGCTCTTTTGTACTTCTATCCTTAACATATTCAATACCGCACATTAACCCTAGCCCTCTAACCTCTCCAACATTAGGGTGATCAGATAAGGCATCTTTAAGGCCAACTAATAGACGCTTTCCTTTCTCAGCTGCTTGCTTTGGAAAATCTTCTTTTTCAACAAGACCTATCATTGCATTTGCGATTGCGCACCCAGTAGGGTGAGCAGAATATGTATATGCATGCATCCAAGGCTTTCCGCTCTGATTCATAGTTTCAGCAATCTCGTCGCTTACACCTATTCCGCCTAATGAAAAGTAACCAGATGTAATAGCCTTAGCAAATTGAATCATATCAGGCTTCACATCCCAATGTTCTAATCCAAACATTTTACCTGTTCGTCCAAAACCAGTTATCACCTCATCAGAAACCATTAGAACATCGTATTTAGTGCATATTTCACGGATTCTTGCAAAATAGTCATTCTGAGGAACTATTACCCCACCCGCTCCCTGAACTGGCTCAGCAATAAACATTGCCACGGTATCTGCCCCCTCAGCTAATATTGCCTTTTCGAGTTCGTTCGCAGCGGCGATTCCCTGACTCTCTCCTTCGGGGGCGTCATAAAAATAAGGATATGGTCCAGGTATATGAGCAAATCCAGGAATACGTGGCTCAAACATTGGCCAATAATAATTCATTCCGGTTGCACACATTGCCGCAAAGGTAACTCCATGATAGCCACCAACACGAGAAATCACTTTGGTTTTTTCAGGCTTACCTCTAACTTTCCAATAATAGCGGGCCATTTTAATGTTACTATCTGTTGATTCACCGCCACCAGACGTGAAGAAGAAATTATTGATATTGGGATAAGTTATTCTTGCTAAATTTTCCCCAAGGGCTATTGCCTGTGGGTTGGAGCTACCCGCGTAACCAGAAGCGAATGCCATTGTTTCAAGCTGAGTTTTCCCGGCCTCTATAAGCTCCCTGCGACCATTTCCAGCAGTATTATTCCAAAGCCCAGAAAGTCCGTCTATAAATTTATCGCCGTTAGCATCAACTAAATATGCGCCTTCACCTCCAATCCAAACTTTTCCTTTTGCATGAATAGTATGACTGTGAAGAGAGTGAATTAGGTGCGCAGAATCACGTTCAAGTAAGGCTGCCTCAGCATTATTAGACATGTATATTCTCCTGATACTAATGTTTATTTGCCATAAAATCTAAAATTAAAACCACGATATATCTGATATTAATATATCATAGATAATTCAAATCTAAACTTATTAATATAAAATCAATAAAAAACTGAGTACCTTCTCGACCATTAATTAAATAGAAGATATAAATTTAATAATGCATTAAGATTCCCCTAAAACTTTAAGAAAGGATAGATTATCAATGCATTTGGGACTTTTTCTTGGCTATTCTGGTGCTACTTACTCTATTGATATAAAGATGATTCAAGAAGCAGAAAGTCTGGGCTATTCATCTGTTTGGACCTCTGAAGCCTACGGATCCGACTCAGTAACTCCAGCTGCCTGGATCCTTGCTCAAACAGAAAATATTAAAGTTGGAACTGCGATTATACAGATTCCTGCACGCACACCAGCTTGTGCTGCTATGACAGCAATGACGTTACAATCACTTTCAAAAAACAGATTTATTCTTGGTGTTGGACCTTCAGGACCACAAGTTATTGAGGGCTGGCATGGAGAATCATATGACCGTCCACTAACAAGAATGCGGGAATACATAGAGATTATAAGGGATATTTTTAAACGCGAGTCACCATTGGAGTATGATGGATACCATTATCAGTTACCATACCGCGGTGATAAAGCTACAGGTCTAGGAAAACCACTAGAAAGTATCCTACACCCAGTTGGTGAACTAGAAATTTTTACTGCAGCAGTTGCTCCTAAAGGGATACAACTCGCAGCAGAAATCGCCGATGGGATGTTTCCAATATTTATGGCCCCTGAACGTTTTGATATATTTCAGAAGGACTTAGAAATTGGGTTTGCAAAAAGCAAAAAGGTAAATTCTATAAATACGTTCAAAGTCTCTCCTATTGTACCATTAGTAGTTGGTGAAGATATAGCATTATGTAGGAGACCAGTAAAAAGTATGCTTGCATTATATATCGGAGGAATGGGAGCCCCCGGAAAAAACTTTTATAACGATTACGCCAAACGTTTAGGCCACGAAGAAGCCGCAATAAAAATTCAAAAGCTTTACTTAACCGGAAATAAGTCTGAGGCTGAAGAAAGCGTACCAGATGAATTAGTTGACTCCATAGCTTTGGCAGGGCCAAAAGAACATATTAAAGAAAGACTTCAAGTATGGAAAAATGCGGCTCAAGAAGGTAAGATAGACTCCTTGTTGATATCTGGTGGTAACTTGTCATCACTCAGATTTTTAGCAGAGCTGTCACTATGAACAATTTTGCAATAAAGTATTTAGTAAAAATTCGATTGCTTATCATATAGACAATATATTTATAAACTTTGAATTACTGGGGATTTTCAATGAGCTCTAAATCAACTGCCACTAAAGAAAACAAACTTAGCGAACAAGAGGTTAATGAACGACTATCTGCTCGTGGCTATGCACACTTTGCTAGCTATAGGCCAGATGGGATGATTCACTTAACTCCTATATGGTATAATTGGAACGGTAGTCAATTTAGATTGACTTTAGGTGCTGGGAGAATTCATTTAAAAAACCTTGCCTTAGATCCTCGATGCTCAATATTAGTTGATGAGGACCCTCGAGTAACAGAAGGCCTAGCAGCAGGAGCTTGGGCAATAATGTGCCGCGGTAATGCAGAGCTTTCTCAAGATCCAGATCTAATCAAAGAAGTTACACATGCTGTTCTATCAAAAACCCTAGGGCCGAAAGATGCAGATGAATATACTGTGCCAATTATGGCCGAAGGCAGAACTATAGTTACTATAACACCAAAAGATTGGTTAACCTGGGATTACAACAAAGGAGAAGATTAATTCTTTTTTAATCCTAAATACCACTAAAATAACAATTTGAGGGGAGGTTATTGCCACCAATCCTGCCGACAAAAACCTCCCCATTTATCAATTTATTTAATTCGAAACCTTTGCTGCACGCGGAGGCGCCGAAAGTTTTGGGGTTGTTGCTTTATCGGGACTGTCATGGTCTCTAGTTAACATCTCCACGTCATCACGGGCCCCTTCTGGATCATTGACCCATTTATCGTAGAACTCGAAGGGATTTTTTGCATGTCCACCAGGTTCAGATGTAAAACCACGGTGAACTAGATTATATAAATGATTTTCAGCCGTCCAATTTCTCCTAGCATCTCTAATTGTAGTTAAAGATAGAGTTGCATAGGTCGCCTCATCAGGACCTGTACCGCACTCAGCCAGCACACTACCGTCAAAGTCAACTATATTTGAATGACCAAAGTATGAATAAACCAGGTCCCGGCCAGCCATATTTGCGACTGCAACATAAGTTAAGTTTTCCCAGGCTCTTACTTGAGCAATTTGCCTCTGTTGTTCCTTTGAAGGATACATGTAACCCTGAATTCTAACTACAAGCTCAGCACCTTTCATAACAGTATCACGAACAATTTCTGGCATATTACAATCATAGCATATCGTACCACCAACCATGAGTCCTTTCGGCCCTTCTGCCACAGCTGTTTCATGACCGGCTGTCCAGGGCTCTTGAGGAGTCCAGGGGAAAATCTTTCTATACACTAAACATGTTTCACCCTGATCATTAATCATCACTAAAGTATTATAAGGATTCAAACCATCCGGATGTTCTTCGCCAGTTAACGAGAAAATCCCATACACTCCATTTTTCTTACATGCTTCAGAGAAAATCTGCATCTCATCTCCAGTAAGAGTTGTAGTAAGGTCAGACCATTTTGTTGGATGAAACCCCTGAGTAGTATATTCTGGGAAAACTATCAGATCTAATCCTGGATAGCCCCTTTTCATCCCATCTATAAAACCTGATATTCTTTTGCAATTGTCAATTACCTGGCTCTTAGTCTCAACTACTGGAACTTGGTAATTAACTACAGCAACACCAACTGCATCATCACTAGAAGATATCGATCCCTGTGGCATTTAATTACTCCCTAATATTGATTTTACATACATCTATATCTATCAGAGATTATGGCTCTTGTTCAGCCTTGTGTCCAACTTCTAAATAAGAATATTTTTTTAGAGAAAAAGGCATATTTTTGACAAGAATTATTAGCATTTATTATTTTTTACCTAAAAAAATCTCAGCTGTATTTGTGGCCCGCCGGATGAACCCATTCAAACCTTCACCTTCGAGGTAGCTACTAAACCTCTGTGATTCCTTATTAATTTGGGCTCTAACATCACCTATAGACACATCGTTTATATTCGTCATATTTAACACAATGGACTCTAAAGCAAGTAACCGTGATGCCTGATCAACTAAGAGCATTTCTAGTGCTAGTATGACTTCATCTCTTTTCGCAAATTCTTCTTGGATAGCTCTCTCTATTTCCATATTCCTTCTCCTTACTACTTAAGTTTTAGTTAGCCTATAATCATCTTTAAAAAATAATACAGGACACTAAAGTGCAAAAAAATTCTAACAAAAAGAAGCCCAAAAGCACTAGAAAACGTTGGATAATATTTAGCGCAATATTATTAATATTTATAGTAATAGTTGCGTTATATGAAACTCAACAAGAGTTAAAACGAAATCAAAATCAATCTATACAACCAAATTTAACATTACTCGAACGCTCTCAGAAAGCTATATCATCTCTAAAAAAGTATTATCGCTACCATGACCTTCCAGTTGACTGGGAAGTAGGGGAAATTATAGCAGAAGGTATACCTGAATCTCCAAAAATAACTACATCATTATATTTCACACCTAGCTTAAGATCTAGCAGGCATGGACAAGCATCAACACCAGGAGAGATTACTTCAATTATTGCTTGCCCAAAAAGCGAGGCTCCCTGGAAAGATTTTAGTGAATTTCAAATTATAATAGAGTTGAATGATAAAAATGGATTTGTAGAAAAATTTAAATGTATAAATCTATGAGATGAACTATTCAGGTAATGGCGTAAATACGGCAGAGCCTCCGCTTGAACCATGCTGCGACCTCCACATTTCCACTAACTTCATACCCGCAGCTTTTTCATCAGATGACATTTCACCTATGACTTTTTCTAATGCAGTTAACGCGCTACCTATACCATGTTGACTTGCTAAAGATAGCCAGAGGTAAGCTTCGACTCGATCTTTCTTAACGCCATCACCAACATGATACATGTGCCCTAATCTACCCTGAGATTGATGATGCCCATTTTCAGCTCCTTTACGATACCATTCGGCTGCCTTAGTTGGGTTTTGTTTAACACCATCACCCTTTGTATATAGTACTGCCATATTGAATTGAGCATTTGCATCTCCATTTCTCGCCGCTCTACGTATCCAACGTACAGCCTCAGCCATATCTTGACCAACCCCCTGACCCATTGCATAGAGAGCGCCAACGTTTGCCTGAGCTTGAGGGTTTCCCCCTTTTGCAGACCTAAGATACCATTGGAATGCGACAGATGGATCTATTTTCACACCATCCCCATTGGCATAAAGCGAACCCACCCATGCCTGAGCCTCAACATCGCCGTTTTCAGCTAAAGGAAGCCAAGTATTCATAGCTTGATCAAAATCCCCTTTCATATATGCCTTGCGCCCATACTCCAGGGTTTCCAAGCGCAAGGATTCGCGCTTGTCGTCTGATGTAGTTTTCTTATGGCTTTGTTCTGTCACTTTTTTTGTAGACATATATACAGTCCATATCTTCATCACCTTTCTTAACAGACTCACCGTCTGTACCTAGGCGATCGAGAAAGTAGTTTTGAATTGTACGAGCAGCATAAAAAGTTAATGCTTGTTTATATAACCATGGATCATCGTTTTCATCTAGACCATGGTTTTCAAATAGTGTTTTTTTCGGATCAGCAGAAATACCTACATAGTAATCTGAAAAGTCCCCCCCAAACTCTTTGATATAAGCAAGAACTTCATATTTTATCTGCTGAACGCTGAAAACCATATTATTACCTACTTATAGTTTACCTTCTAACGCCTTGCATTCGAATACAATGGCGCATTCCATACATATTCATAATCTGTTAAAAGTTTGTTAATTATATACTGTTGAAATATATAACCAGGGCCAGAGGGCCCCTTCGGTAATATTTCATTCGATGTTCCGGGACTATGTGGAGTCCCCCATGCCTCATAAACTCTATGGTTCTTAATGGAAATAGTGTTTGCTTCTTCCAGACGGTCACGCCATAAAGCATTATAAATGTCAAATTCTCGATCTATTAACTTTGCACTAGGATCTTGCAAGAATCGAACTCTAATAAGCGCCTCATCAAGGCCGGTTGGCTGAACAATAATTGTTGTAGAAAATTCCTCTGAAAATTCTATCAATGTATTAGGAAAAATCCAAATCAAAGTGAATGGTCTTTCTGATCGAGAACCATTTAATACCAAATACTCTGGCGCCTCAGATTTATCATATTTTTTTGCAGAAAGCTCCTCCCAGTGATGAACCAAGCCGAGCTCGTTACCAATTGCCTCGATAATGGCTGGCATAAGAACTTTCCAATTACCATCTAATGGCATCCAAAATCCTGATAGATCTATAAAACTATCCAGTTTTTTATTCGCACTCTCATCCAGGCCACTTAATTGTTCAACAAGACTATTTGAATTTTGATCTACGTTTACAAATACACGCCCTGCCCAGGTTTCAACTCTTATAGGAAGCATTCTTTCAGGCATGTCTCCAACAAAGTGTCTCAGGGTAGGTGTATCTTTATCAACATCAGAGATCTTTAGAATATCTCTGTCTCTACTATAACCGCAGGATGTATAAGAGCACTTTGTTTTTTTTCCAGTTTGACACTGTGCGGGGACAAAACGGCAACCTCCATGTTGCGCGAAGTTAAAACGTCCAGATAATTGACCCTTATTAAGCTGAACATGTATACCGTGATTTCCTAGTGTGTAAGGTAAAAGATCACCTTCTTCTGACAACTGATTTTTGTTGCCAATACAACACCACTTACGTGTCCAAACTTTTTCATCTTCTAATTCAGAAAAAATACGCGACCTATAAGCAACTGGAGGTAAAATGTTTGCTATTCCCTCTTTTGCTATAGATCCATCGTATATTGCAGGATCTGTTAGATCTAGACCTTCATCAAAATAACCAAGTTCTGGATGTAGAGCCATTGTTTCCTCAGAGCATAAATGTAGCAACAGTAACCCCGGCACTATTACACTCAGGTGTTCTCATATGTAATAGTGCAGAAAGGTGGAGTAAATAAACTACCCCACCTTCCCATTCATGCACGTCACTATTTACGTTGTTTATTCATAGGCGGATCATAGTCTGCACGTCCACGATGAATAACTGAATCCTCTGGAGCATCAGGTAAAGGACCATCCTGTGAAAAACGGTCAAGAACATTGCCCACAAGCTTAGATATATTATTATCACCGTTATTCCATGGTAAAGAACCACAGAAAGCAATAGAACTAAATGCAAAACATGCACCACCATTAGGTGTCTCATGATACGCAATGTCCGAGCGTACCCTAGGATGCTGTGTTCCGTCTAAACCTTGCTGATTAAATCCGAAGTCTTCCATAACCAAAAGGTAGCCCTCAGTATGCCTACCAGCTGAAGTTGCAACAATAAGGGTATGAGGAGGTGAACCAAGCATAGTATCAACTATATCAAGTTCAGTACCTGCTGCTCCACCGCCAACTAGGCCAAAGTTTCCTAGCTTTTCATCATACTCAATACCTTCAAATGCCCAAGCAACCCGTGGATCGTTAGACTCAGGAGTCCTAGAATAATAACTAGATATATCAAAGCCCTCAGATGACATCCCTGTTCCAGCAACTGAGTGGAGATACCTTCCTCTATAACGCCACATACCTCCAAGTTCACCCGTGCTCTGGTGATAATACTCTCCAGGATCAGCGCGCCAGGTTCTAATACCTGACTCGCATCGACGCATTTCAGTAACTATCCCCCTACCCAGATGATCGTAAGCTGGATGGAATGAATGAACCCAATACCATGCGTCTGCGCCCATGTACATTAGGCGGCCACCACGTTGCGTGTAATCATGCAGGGCATCTAGTTGAGGTCCTGAATTATGCTCAGGATGGGAACCAGTAATAATAACATTATAATTTTCTATACGTGCAAGTCCGTCATAGTTGACATCCTCATCTGTTATAATGTCATATTTATAGCCCATCTGATTAAGCCAATAGATTAGGTGTAGGTCAGCAGGATACTGCCACGGTGCCTGCATAAGGAAGTGATCATATTGAGGTCTTATACTTAGTATAGGCCTCAGTCGTGACGATAAGCACAAACCACTACCATCCGTATGAGTATCGTAAATGGAACCACCATACTCTCGGTGTTCAGCTAAAAACATATTTTGATGTTGCATTATTGGAACTCTATATACTAGAAGCTCCGCGCCACCTGCATTGTTTGCCAAATGCTCATTAGCATATGCCATATAGCTTATTGTCGGTATCATTACAGCGATTTTTGACTGTTCTTCGCCAACGCGTGGGACAACCCAAAATGGAATATAGTCCTCGTCGCCTTCTGAGGTTGTAACTTTTACACAGTAGTTATCACTTTCATAGCCCTCAGGGACATCCCAATCGAAACTCACTTCCCATCTTGCATCATCAACATCATCATCATGAAAATGGATTGCCCCATACTCTTGAGGTGCATGCTTCCAATCAAAGTTATGGCCAGTGAAGTTATGGCCAGTTAAAGCACGAGTTGGGCAATTTACGATCTGCGCATCAAACACATAAGGACCATGATCCTTTCCTACTATGGTATTAATTCCATCGGAAAAATCCCATGCAGCCACAATACACTTTGACAGCTCTCCTGTAGGACCCGCATTCCTACGCTCAGTTAGACCTCTCTGAGCACCCTGTTTCATTGTCTCAATATCCGCCCTACTTAGAGCACGATCGCAGATCCTTGGGCTGTCAATCTTTCCGTTGTAGTGACCATTTATAACTATGCCGCTAGGAACAGAAGATTTTGCTGTTGGATCGTTACTATGCTCTCCTGTATAACCAGCAATAACAACAGGACTACCATCATGTTTTATAGGACCACTTACTTTCTTACTTACCGGAGGAATAACTGGATCTAAAGCATAAACTACTTGAGGCTCGTGGTATAATATAGCCTCTCCTGTTTGTGCATCATAACTTGCAGCTAAGAAATGCCATGCATGATCACGAATTGGAGCTCCCGTAGTTATTTTTTCTCCATTAATTCGTAGTTCAGCACATCCGTCTTCATTTATAAAAATCCCATAACCCGTGTCCTGATGCCATTTAGTTACCAGGCCCTGAGCACCATGTTTCCAATACTTAGGGTGAGTTTTCGGGGTTGTTGGCCAAACCCAACACTGAATTGTAAAACTGTCTACACGGAATTGTTTTTTATCTTCAACAAAACCATACGAACCACTGTGTATAGTCTGCTTTTGCCCATTATGAGTTCCATTAAAGGATGCATCAAGATCGTGCTCAATTACACCCGGACCTCGGGGATTTGTATCACCATGAATCATCTTAACCAATTGCGCATCAAACTTGCCAGGTCCATCGCAATTTACATAGAATTTAATTTTATCTCCTGGGTGCACACCAAACTTGTCAGCGTATCCAGTCAGTCTCATCCAAGACATATTTAACTCCCTTCCCCCACCTGTGCTCTAGTAAGACATAAGCTGATAATAACATCCATGAATCTTGCACAAGGCGAACTATTTAATTTAATTTAATTTAATTTTTCTCCTCAGAATAACTTAGGTGGCTGCCCACCCATCGTCACGACGCTTCCAACCTTCATGATAGTGTTCTGGGTATCCGTCATTCTCAGAAAATTCATCGAGACGCATCAAGAAAATATCATGTTGTGGATCTTGTTCATTGTCATAAATTTTATCATTAACAAACTCTGGAGGAACACCGCGGATACCAGATGCTCGGCCAATTCTCCACTCCTTTTCAACCTTAGTACAAATCACTAGCAGTTTCCCCTTAGCAGGCTGGGCGCGCATACGTAAAAGGACACGATTAAGAAGATGATCCTCGTGGATTCCTCCAGAAACATCGGTTGTATCCCCAGGCGTAGCGCAGCGTAAAATTGTACACCCAGGCACACCATGCATGGATTCAATACATGCTTTGTGCTCGGCTATCAGGCGACCTCTTTCGTTACTCCCCTCTGGCGGTATGCGTATCATATTTTTAACTCCCTATCCATAAGCTCTAAAAACTTTTAATAAAATACTTAATTACTAATATTTCAATTTTGAAACTATTTATAAAGTTAGATACTTGTCGACTATTTCATCAGTGAGCTCCCCAATAACCCCCCTCTCAGCTATCCTTCCATTATCCATTATAACAAAAGCATGAGATAGCTCTCTAGCTACCCTTATATGCTGTTCAGTTAGGACTAAGGTAAGTCCAACTTCTTTATTTAGGCGAAGAATAGTTGCCTCAATCTCTTGAACAATATTCGGCTGAATACCCTCTGTAGGCTCATCTAATAAAAGTATCTTAGGATCAGTTGCCAATGCTCTCGCTATAGCTAACTGTTGCTGTTGTCCTCCAGAGAGTGTTCCAGCCCTTTTATCTAAGTTCTCAGCAAGGTAAGGAAAAAGTTCAAGGCACATGTCTGGAATTGATCTTTGATTATCAGCTCTAGCGAAAGTACCTAAGAGTATATTTTCCTTAACAGTAAACTTCGGAAGAATACCGCGGCCCTGGGGTATATAACCAACACCAGCTGCTGAACGCTCATGAGTTTGGCTATTTGTAACCTCTTCCCCGGCAATATGCATTTCTCCTGTCATCCGTGTGGTGAGACCCATTATTGTTCTGACAAGAGTTGTTTTTCCAACACCATTCCTACCCAGAACTGCCAGACAGTGACCATCCTCAACACCTACGTCAATATTCTGTAGTATTGGTGTTTTACCATAAAACGAGGTGACATCCTTTAGTTCAAGCAGCATCTGTTATCCCCTCACTACCCAGATAAACCTCTCGAACTTTTGGGTCATTCTCAACCTGATCCATTGGACCCTCGGCAAGTGTTTTGCCCAAGTGCATCAATGTAATAATATCTGCAATTTCTCTAACAAAGGCCATGTCATGTTCAACAACAATTAGAGTGTGCTCGCCCTTAAGACGATTGAAAATATCAGAAGTTTTCTGTGTCTCTTGCTCTGTCATACCAGCTGTTGGCTCGTCCATTAGCAAGAGTTTTGGGTTCTGTGTTAACACCATACCAATCTCAAGCCATTGAGTTTCTCCATGGCTAAGGTTACCAGACAACTCGTCAAGCCTTTCTTGCAGCCCAACTAATTCGACAACTTGCTGAAGGCGCTCTCGGCCAGAACCCCTTCCAAACTCAATCATATTCATGAATGGATTAGTTGTACGAGTCAAAGCAACCCTTAGATTTTCCTGAACTGTTAGATCCTTAAAAACTGCAGGAATCTGGAATTTTCTGCCAATACCCTGTTGACAGATTCTATGCTCACTCATACCTGATATCTTACGTCCCTGGAAAACCACCTTACCACTTGTCATCTTTTGACGACCGGTAATTAAATCCATGGTCGTTGTTTTACCAGCACCATTTGGCCCAAGTAAGCACCTTAGCTCGCCCTCATTTACTGTCAAATTAAAGTTATCAACAACCGTATAGGCGTCATAAGCCTTAGTTACTCCATGTAATTCAAGGATGGCACTCAATTTTCTTGCTCTCCTTTCACAGTATTACTTTTGTTGACCAGAGATGAGGCTTCTACTTGGAGGTAGGGGATTCGGCACAAAACTTATTGCGTACTCAAATAACCCTGCAAAACCCTTGGGGAGAAACCGAACCACTACGATAAAAACAGTACCTAAAATAATGAACCACGTAGCCTGGAACTCATCTCCAACATAACTCTGAGCGGCATTAATAAATATTGCTCCGAATATAGCTCCAAATAACGACATACGCCCACCTACGGCTGCCCATATAACTATCGTTATACTAAAGAAAATCTCCAAGGCTGTAGGTGATACATATTGAACAATTATAACCCAAACCATTCCCCCAAGAGCAGCGATCAAACCACCCAATGCAAAAACTACGACCTGGTAAAAAGCAACGTTATAACCTAAGAATCTCGCCCTTTCAGAGTCATCTCGTATTGCCTGGATTATTGTCCCAAATTTACTTTGAAGTAATAACTTGGTTAAAAGAGTAAGTGCTGCTAGGACACCTAAAGAGACCCAGTAAATCATACTACTATATGGGTCAACTTCGACGCCGAAGGCCTGAAATGCATTCGGTGGAGATATACCATTAAAGCCAGCTGTAAATGGCTGCATGTCATATGCCATATTGTACCAAGCACCAAGCATAGCGAGGGTCATAATTGCAACAAAGGCCCCAGCTAGCCTTGCCTGAAACATTAGCAAACCAAACAAAACGAAAAAAACAACCGGTATACCCATTGCAAGTATGAGACCTACTGAGGTATGCCAAAAGGGCTCCCAAACAGTTGGTAAAGCAGTTAGCTCATTAGTTAACATAAAACTTGGTATAGGATCATTTACAGGATCCTGATATTGCATTTGCATAGTAGCTGCCATCCCGTAGGCGGCCATGCCAAAAGCGATACCCTGACCCAAACTAAGTATGCCCCCGAAACCCCAAACAAGACTGACAGACAACGCTAAAATACCAAATACTCCATATCGAGCATACTGATTAAGCGTAAATGGGTCATCACCCATCCAAACTGGTATTAGAGCTAGCACCCCAAAAGCTACTAGATACACTGCCCATTGAGCACGCTTATCATGATAAAGGTTACGTTTTTCCACTGCTATATACCCCTACCCAAACAGCTCTATCGCCTAGCCATGCTAGGAGTAAATATTCCTTGAGGACGGAACCTAAGGAATATCACAATTAAAACAAACAGCACGAAACGGGCAAAAGTGTCATTAGTAAAGTATGAGAATATCGAGAACATTTCACCCATGATACCAGCGGTTGCTAGACTACCAAATAACTCCCCACCGCCTGTAACAACTACAAGAAATGCCTCCACCACGTATCCGAGTCCCATATCAGGAAAAATTGTTTTTAAACCGGAGAACATAGCCCCAGAGATACCTGCAAGACCAGCACCATAAGCAAAGGTTAGACCATACACTTTACTAGAATTTATACCAAAAGATGCAGCCATTTCCCTATTCTGCATCACCGCTCTAACTTGAACCCCAAAATTAGATTTATACAGGAGGAGCCATGTAAGACCAACAAGCCCTAGGGCAAGACCAAAAATGAATATTCTTATTGATGGTATGTACACAAAACCTATTTCTATTACAGATTTCAACCATTCTGGAGTATCAATGTACTGAGGTTCCCCCCCAAATATAAGTCTTATACTTTGTATGAAAACAAGAGAGACCCCCCAGGTCGCAAGAAGGGTATCAAGAGGTCTCTCGTACAAATGTCGAATCAAACCACGTTCGACAAGCCAACCTATAAAACCCACCACGACAAACGATATCGGCAGACATAACAGCCAAGGGAAACCTAAAAAATACTGCAATATCCATGTAATATAGGCGCCCAGCATAATAAACTCGCCATGTGCCATATTTATGACACCCATAGTTCCATAAATTATGGTCAAGCCGAGCGCTGCCACCAGCCATATACTGGCAAGACTGAGGCCTATTATTAACGCATTAATAAATGGCTCTAATGCAAAAGGAGTCCAAAAGTCATGGACGCTCATACCTGATAACCCTACTGCCTAATATAAAAAAACTTTTAAATAACATACTAATAAATCTCAAAAAAGCGACGGGACAGAAGTATTTAAACTTCTGCCCCGAAACCCCATTAGTGACTTATAAAACGTCCTTCTGGATTGTCCCATCTGGCTTATGTAGTCCATCAGCCTTACAGACACCACGATCAGGATAGATTGCAAAAGGATCTGGGCCAACATGCTCAGGAGCCTCCTTAACAATAGTGAACTGACCGTTAGACCCACACTGTCCAATTTTTGGCTTAAGCCAAATATTAAAGTTATCTGGGTCAATCCAAACCTTACCTTCTGGAGACTCTTCATCCGTAAGACCAACAGGACCTTGGCCATTCCAGTTTCCTGAAACGTCACGAATCATCCTTGGAGTAATGGCTTCCCAATCACCACCTGCCTCTTCAAGAGCACGTTCAACGCCCTTTTTCCAGATGAGAATTCCAAGATAAGTCTCTTCCATGTTGTAGTGAGTAACTCCACCGCCACCATACTTACTAGATAGATAAGCGTCCACAAACCATTCATTTGTTGGATTTTTAAGGTCCTGGAAGTAAGGAGCAGATAAGAAGTGACCAGCTCCAGCCTCATGACCCATGGCGGCTGTCTCAATCTCACCAGTAGTCAAAGCGGCGATCGGCATCTTATCAGATTTGAAACCCTCTTGAAGGAACTGCCTATGAAGGGCAATGTCTGAATCTCCAACTACAGTTGACATAATCCAGTCGGGTTTTTGCTGACGAATTTTGTTGAAGACAGGTGAGAACTCAGAACCACCAAGTGGCACATAATCTTCACCAACTACTTCACCACCAGCTCTCTCTAACCATACTTTAACGTTCTTGTTAGACTCTTTTGGCCAAATATAGTTTGAGCCAACAAGATAAACCTTCGGTCCAAATTCTTTAACCATATAAGGCACAAGATCGTAAGAGTGCTGATTAGCCAATGGACCAGTATTAATAATATTCTGCATACATTCGCGACCCTCATAACAAGTCGGATAGTAATACAGGTGATTCCACTTCATGATAATTGGCATCACAGCTCGACGACTGGCAGAAGTGTAACTCCCATGAACGGTAGCGACCCGATCACGAAGAATAAGCTGGGTCATTTTCTCAGAATAAACTTTAATATCGGATTTTGCATCGACCACTACTGGCTCGATTTGTTTACCAGCAATACCACCTTCTGCATTCAACTTATCTATTGCAAAAAGTGATACTTGAGTGGAGTCGTTTTCTACAACTGACAAGTTTCCTGTTAGTGACCAGAGAAGTCCGACTTTAACGTTGCCGTCCTTCGTTATCCAGGGCTTCGCACCCCAGGCCTGGCCGTGATCCTTAATATACATCTGCGGAAATGCAGCAGCGACGCCAGCAGCACCAACTGCTGCGCCCTTTACAAAGTTTCGACGGCTAACTCGCATATTTTATAGCCTCCCTAGTGCTATTTTTATGGCGCATTTAACTCACGCCCATCCTATAAATCACCACGACCTATAGAATATTGTTGGATATACCCATTAGGGTATAGCATTTAGTAAAAAATATTCATGTGGTAACAATTTTATTCATTTGCTTAATATTTTATTCATGTGCTTATCATATAGGCAAGCCCCTCAAGCACTTTTTTTCTCCCCCATAATTTTTTACCCTATCTCAGACCATCATATGATAGTAAGTCCATGCATGAAAGAGAAAATTAATCCACAGGGTAAACATCGAAAGCTATCCCAATTCTCTCTCCACTTACCGAGAAAGGGATAGTCCCATGGAAAAAATATGAAGGAAAACAACGCGCTATGCCTACTATCGGGGGTAAAGAAATAGTTTTTGGGCTAAAATCAGCAGGTAATATATAGTCAGGACGCCCAAATTCTAACCAACCATCCTGATCACTTTCAGGATTTAAGGCAGAAACTTGTTCATTTACAGCCTCATAATTAATTAATGGAGAATTGACATAATAAACACCGCTTAACCATGCAGCCTCATGAAGGTGAGGGGGATGCCAGCCACCCGCCTTTAATATGGATGCAATAAATTTAAGCTTATAATTGCTAGGTATGCGGTTTAAAAAAGGATGGTCAATTTCAGGTTCCAATGATTTTATCCATTGATCAATCGACACCCTTAAAGCCTTCTCAAACTCTTGAATAGCTCGGTCTGGCTTTAACAACATATTATCAGTAACAGCTCCATTTTGAGTAACTCTGTTCAGAGGCTCCCAATTTAATGTTGGACAAACTTTCACTGCCTCAGAGAGTGCGTAGTTAAAATCATCATCTGACTCGTAACCTACAGGACACTCCACTCGAGGGGAATAAACAAGGCGACTAAAGTCTTGAAGCACATCAGCCTCCCCTTGCCTATCTAATAGTTGTAGTGCCATTACTTTTGCTGCCAGAGCGTTTTGACACCACTGATTAATAGCTAAACATCTTTCAGCTTCAACGAGCGCATCACAAGCTTTTCCAAGACCAAGTAAAGTTGTTGCAAGTCGATAACTAGGCTCTAAAGCTTGATCATCAATTTCTATAGCTCGCCTGAAAGAAATTTCTGCATCCTCTAGATCACCATTACCAATTAAGGCCTCTCCCAAATTTGTATGCGCATTGGCATAACTGGGCTGAAGACTTATTGACTTATTATAACAATTTATAGCTAGGTTATAATTTCTCTCTTCGAGATAAATATTTCCAAGACTATTTTGAGCCTCAGCATACTCAGGGGCTATTTCTATAGCTTTGATGAGTTCTTCTTTAGCAGCGACATAATCACCTGACTGATAGTTTGCTACGCCCAAAAAATGTATAGACGTTGCATCATCAGGAGCTTGCTTAACAGCCCTTGTCAAAAGTTGTTTTGCCCGATCTGGCCTTCCAGCACTTAAATGCTTAACAGCTGTCTTAATTAATTCCTGGTGTTTTTGGTCATGGCGCATGACTTTGCTTTTACGTCTGCGCTCCATTCTATTCATACGCAATTCCCTTTTGTGAAACTAATACCCATCAGTCGAGTCAAAAGGCGTTGCATAAATGATACCGTTATCTGAAACTTATAACTATCTCGCCGTTAGGCCCACATTAACCCAAGGGTTACTTATAGCTGAACCCAAAATGATCATTAGCGCTAAAAATGCCCAGAAAATATTATCAGCTATCAACTGAGCTACTTTCCTTCCAGTCGGAGACATCCGGAGCGCTGCAGGTACTTCCAATTTAACTTTCTGAATTTTTTCCGACATTGGCCCCCACCTTTATCTCCTAGATATTTATTATAAACCTTGATTAGGGTATACTATAGATTAGTTGAACTCGTAAGCCTATTTATCCAGTTATAATACAAAAACGCAACTAATAGCTTTATTGAAAAAAATAAATTGAAAGCAATCTGCAAAGATTTTAGGCAAAAAGCCAATTAAAAGTAGCTGATGAAGCCTCACTTAGAACCCAAAATCCAATACCAACAGATATAATTCCAAGCGTAAAAATCATATAATTGTAACCCCAAGAAAGTCGTTTCATTAGACTCCTAAGCGGTACAGCAATTACAACAGTCAGTAATGCCATGCCTGTCATGGCACCCAACCCAAAAAGACCAATGTAAACCAGACCAGTCCAAATACTTTCAAAATTATCTATAGCAAAAATTAGAAGAGCAGCTGACCCGGCCATCCCATGCATTAACCCAACTAAAAAAGCTCTGAGAGTAGGTCGACGTAAATGCTGATGATTATGGTCTATATTTTTATGCGGAGTTTGAATACCGTGAGAATGTGCATGAAAATGAACAGTTCCATCTGAATGTCGATGGGAATGAAAATGAATACGTGCTTTTTTCAATCTTAATATTACGTCTATTCCTAGCCAAACCAGCATTAACCCCACTAAAAATTGGAGTAAATATGATATATTAGTGGGTAGAAAAGTATCGAAGGACATAACAATTATTCCAACGGCACAAAGAGTAAGAGCGTGACCACCACCCCAGGCAAAGCCCATCTTTAAAGCTTCTTTAGGCTTTTGATTGCCTGATGCAAGCGTTGCAACAGCTGCCAGATGATCAGCATCTAAAGCATGACGTAAACCAAGAAGAAAACCAAAAAATAATGCACTACCCATTAAAAAAACCTATTAATAGAAATGTTTAATTTAAGCTAAAATATATGCAACACCTACTAATGGTAAATATACTAGTTCAATAATTAATTCTATATACTTACCAATTACCAGAGAATTTTTTAAACTCAGTGGGAATTTCTTTGATTTCTTGAATTAAGTCTGAGGGCAAAGTAGATGGCTTATCTATTGAAGTGCTCCCGTATATTGAATCAGCAACACCAATAAATCTAGTCTTTATAGCTGCTACAATTTCATCATATCTACCTACAGCAGAAAATAAATAGACAAGGTCATCAGATACCTCAGCAGACATTTTATCCCAGAGTCCTTCTTTAGTCATTTTGTTTAATTTCCTTCCCAAGTCCCCATATCCATGGTGTTCCAGAACAGGCCAGTATGATGGAGTGGAGGCATAGAAAGCAATTCTATATCTCACCCATTCAATTGAAGAAGCAACCTCCTGGTCTGTTGCCCCAGTTGCTAAAAATCCCCCCCCAGTTACCTCAAAGTTCTCACGGGATAACCCTCTTTCATCAAGTTCTGTTTCTATAATTTTTAAAGCAACCTGCTTAGCATAAGAGTGAGTGCAAAAAGGGTGTAATCTAACTCCATCAGAGCAAGATCCAGCTAATCTTAATGAGTGCTTGCCAACAGCGGCGATAGTTATAGGAATAGGCGGATGACCATCTGAAGGTGGAACAAAATTTGGTGGCATTAAAGTAAAGGTATAGTGATCACCTTCAAAAAAGAGTTTTTCGCCTTTTTCCCAAGAAGACCAAATTGCCCGTAAGGCTTGAATATATTCGCGCAATCTAGGCACAGGAGCAGACCAGGGAACAGAAAATCTTTTTTCATTGTGAGGCTTTATTTGCGGCCCAAGACCAAGCACAAATCTTCCCTTACTTGCTAACTGCAAATCCCAGCATGTATTTGCTACAACCATAGGGCTTCTAGGAAAAGCTATCGCAACGGCTGTACCTATTGAAATTGAAGTACTTGATACAGCAGCTAAACCAAGGGCAAGAAACGGATCATGGCGATTTTCCATTGTAACAACCATATCATAGCCATTTTCCTCAGCTGCCTTTACAGCCCTACCTACATCGCTAAGCATATTTTGGGGAATAGTTTGGAGGATTCTCATATTTTTTTCTGATCATTAATGGTCGATTGACGATCGGCCTCTAGCAAAAAAGCACTGCCCATACAATATGGCTCGATATAAATTACAGGCTCACCAAAAAATGGTTTAGCTATTTGGAATGCATGATCTGTTATATATGCCTTTAAATTAGTATCAATTTTCTTCAGGCTAGGTTCATCAATTTCAATAACGATCCCCTTGCTGCGCACACGGCACCTAACAATTGATAAACAAACCTTCTCAGCTAACATTGTTTCAATAGAATCAATCATCGTTAAATAAGATGACTCAATTCTCAGTCCTGTCTCCATGCGACTTGATAAGCACGGGGAAGCTGGTAACTCAGATAATCCATGAAGACCGATCTCTTTTGATAATTTTCTAATCATTGCCTTACTTATGTTGGACTCAACAAATGGATGCCTTACAGAGTTGTTCTTAGCCGCATCTAACCCTGGACGATAATCAAGTAGATCGTTTGTATTAGCACCAGAGCAGATCTGAAATTCTGGGAATTGCCTAGCTATACTTCCATAAAGGTTTTTCTTACAATAGAAACATCTATTCACGGGGTTTTTGAGATAATCTTCGTCAGAAAACTCACCAGCGTTAATACAGATTAAGTCCCATCTATATTTTTCAGCATATTCCTTAACAAGGGATGTTGATCTTTTAGGAACAGCTGGAGAAATAGCATGAACCATTTTTGCTTTTGATCCGACTACAAAGTGAGCTATGTGCGCCAGAGTCATACTATCTATACCCCCTGAAACAGCTACAACTAATTGAGACATCTGCCTCAAACAGATTTCTAATGTGTTATATTTTTGTTGGAGATCCGTTGCTTCTTTCATAGAGAGTCTACTCATAATGTTTTTAGGAATAATCAGATACTAAAAAATTTTCATTTTCATCATAAAGGATATTAATACGTGCAACATATTTTGGAATTTCACCAAGCACAGGAGCGCCTGCGTGAAGAACGGTATCATGTGTATGTCCATGTCTAAATACTAAAGCACTACCTTTTTTTGGCGGAACTATTTTTACAACTCTTCCTTTATCATAAATAACTGTCTCCCCCCCCTCTACACCATCAGAAATACCATTTAAATATAAAACAAGACTTAGTTTTGACCTTACACAAGGTATCTCAATCATACTTTCACCATCATCACTCAAATCAAATCCAGGCCAATCTCCATCTATATGTGGATTAAAAACATCACCTTTGTCGTAGCGATACATATTTATCCTCGCGCTTAAGCATGATGCTAAAGGCCTCCCATCAATCTCCTGAGGCAATACTGGAGATAAACGATTAAAAAATACTTTCATGATCTTATTCTCAGCTAACCAATGTACTGATTTATTTTTCCTTAAACCTGGCGCAGTAACTATTCCAGGCGCCTCTGGTCTATATCCTAGAGATTCTGTTATCTCTATTATTTTATTTGCCTCATCATGCGTAAGGAGGTCCTCAATTAAAAAAACCAATTTACCATCTACACCTAAATCAATGCGTTTGGCTGATTGTAATGATTTATTAAGGGGATCAAGGAACTGACCACACTGTACTGCATAGATAGGTGTGCCCGGCATTACACCCCCATCCGGAGTAGATCCATCCAGCCAAGCAACTGGTTTCGACTTTATTTGGTCTTTAGTAATAGTAACCATGGAATCTCTGACTGTAAATTTAGTATAATAGTTAGCATAAACATTGCAAAAGTATAAAAAAATTCCTTACCCAAACTCATGGACAAGGAATTCCAAAGTTTTTTAGCGAGATTACATTTTAAGTGGTGTTAAAGATAATACTGTATTCTTTATTTCCTGACGATCACCCTCAGGCAATGAGATCAAACCTTTATCCCCAAGATACCCAAAATCACCCCAAGTATCTTCATCTGTAAATTCAGCTAAATATTCCTTAATTCCTGGCACAAACCCAACATGTGCATTCTTAACATAGAAAAATAAAGAGCGAGAAATAGGGTAAGTCGAGTCAGAAATATTGTCGAAACTCGGAACTGCTTCATTTACCTTGGACCCCTTAACTTTATCTTTATTTTGTTCAAGGAAGCTATAACCAAATACACCAAATGCAGATGGGTTAGCATCAAGTTTTTGAACAATCAGATTATCATTTTCTCCTGCCTCAACAAACCGACCATCTTCACGAATTGTGTGGCAAACACTTTTAAATGCTTTTTTATCAGTCTTTTTCATTGCAGCAATTTCTGTGAAAGTTTTGCACCCCCCTTCCATCGCAAGCTCAACAAAAGCATCACGAGTTCCAGAAGTAGGAGGAGGGCCTAAAACTTCAATATTTAAATCTGGAAGAGATAAATCAATATCCTTCCACTTTTTATATGGATTATTTACTAAATTACCACTTGAATCAGGAACACGCTCTGCTAAAGCCAACCAGATGTAGCGTAGGGACAGATTTATATCAGGACCTTTTAATGAATTGGCGATTACTATTCCATCAAAACCAATTTTGACTTCTGTTATTTCACTTATTCCATTCTCATTACAACGGTCTACTTCTGATTTTTTTATCCTACGCGATGAGTTTGTTATATCGGGGTGCTCCACACCGACACCAGCGCAAAATAACTTTAAACCACCACCAGATCCTGTACTCTCAATAACTGGAGTCTTGAATCCTGTTTTTTTACCAAATTCCTCTGCTACTGCCGCCGCAAAAGGATAGACAGTTGACGACCCAACAATACGCAACTGATCACGGGCATAAGAATCGCTAGAATTTAATGAGTACATACCTAAGGCTAAGACAAAGACAATCGTTAATATAAATATATTTTTAGAGTTCTTTTTCATAATTTCCTCAAAATATTTGAACTTTTAGTTCATTAATGAACTAAAAAATTAGTACAATGTTTCTACTAGATGGGATCTATAGGATTGTTATTACAATTATATTACATAAATATTAAAGTTATATTACATAGTTAATTAAACAGGATGATAAGTTTGAACCTCAATTGCTATCAGACTGCATCCTTTCAGTGAAATCCCATGAGAAAATTTTTACCGGGTCTATAGATATAGCAACTTCAGCACTTGAGCGGGAGAGCAACCATTTAGCTAGAGATGTCTCACGGCTTGCTAAATATTTATCGATTACGGAATGAAGTATTCTTTCACCCTCATTATCATGAACCTTAATAATTCCCCTACCTCGGACACCCTGATACGGCGGTTTATCAGAAGAGACCTCAAAGGCACAGCGGTCGGTCTCCAACAGGGCCTTGACTATATGTGCCGACTTTGGAGTAGCCAACCATAGCTTCTCACCCTCCAGTATAAACCAAAGTGACACAATAACAGGCCAACCGCTTGGGAGGACAACAGAAAGTCTTATTGGGATAGAAATAGAATCCAAATAATTGATAATTTCGGAGCGACTCCATGGTCCAGTTGTTTGGAAATTCGATCTATCAGATGGTGACATTTTAAATCCTATGTTTTAATGACAGACTTTGTATGTAATAATTTTTTATCGTAAATCAAATTTCTATAATTTATTCAACTCCATTTACAGCATAGTCTTCACATTTTACCTTATTTTTAATGCCATCCCCCTCCATCAGTTTAATCTCCACAATAGCTCGTCGATCTCGCTCTTCTCTCTGGCCATCCCTTATACTAAATTTAGCACTTAATTCTCCATGAGCGCTGATCCATATATTTTTGGGGCTTGCTCCAAGACCTATTAGATATTGCCAAACATTATAGGCCCTCTGAAATGAGAGATTCAAATTTAGGTCATCTGAGCCTGATCTGTCAGTATGGCCACTAACCATTATCGTATAAGCCTTACCTGAATCTATGTAATTAATAGAATTATCCAAGGTACTTTGGACCTCATCACTAAGCCCCGCAAGACCGTGGGGGAAATGAAGTGTAAACAAACTTTTTTTATCAGAGATTTTTCCTTCTTTAATGCATATTTCTTTTCTTTTTAGAGATTCTGATACTACAGAAGTAATACTAGTGGAGATTTCTTTATTAGTTTCTTTAAGTTCCTCAAAACTCTGTATAGCTAAATCAAATTTTTTCTTACATTCAGCTATATGATCAAGTTGCCAGCCCTCCTCCAATTGCTCAAGCCAGCAGTCAAATGAAACCTGAGCTGAGGCAGCTTTGTAAGGATACAAACTGTAAGAGGAATTGGATAATATTTCATTAAGCCTAACATGAGCATCTTTCACAACCTCACGATCTGTAGGTAGTAAATTCCAATTATCAGGATCTTCAGGAGGAGTAGTCTGATTTTTATATGCCGACAATGCTTTCCTCGCGAACTTCCTTGCGTCAAACCAATCGTACATTTGGTCTGCTTCATATAATGCAAAATCTCTATATGCAGAGGAGAGCTCAGATTTAAAATTACCAGATTTTGGAGTAATTTTCCTAACCTCTGCAATTTCAGACATACAAGCAACAAGTGTTGAGGAAATAAAGACAATAATTAAGACTTTGAATCCCAGCATTTTCATTTTCCATGTTCCTTTCTATCAGAATGTTTATGTAAATGAATTTTTGTCTGGCTTCGTACTAATATTGACAAAGTATTTGATCGTTGACGAAGTCCCCTTAGACACATTAGTGAGTTGTCTATTTCATCATGTGAGCGCAGCTGATTTTCTGCCGAACTATTTAAAAAGTATCGACTCCTTAAATTCAGTATTGATTGAAATAGATTTGTCTTTTGGAAACCAACTCTCAAAAATTCACTTAATTTAAAAAACATTTGCAGCCTCTCAATGTATTTGAGATAGCTTTTAATATTTTAGTTTGTCGAGAATTGGTCGATACAATGGCAAAAAAATGGCAAGGGGTAATTTTTTATAGTTCTGTCAATTATATCAAATAACTTTTAAAATTATAAAATTTTTGGCTTGTAAAGCTGCCTTCCAGCGCAATTAATTTGCAATTCCTCTAACTGACATGTGCCTAAATCTGTAACTACAGCTCCACCATCCAAGTGCTCATAGAAAGCAATATTTGTCGGTCTTTTTCCGTTTGTAATTATTCTTCTATAAACATTACCCGAAGAATCTAATACTGTGACATTTCCCTGACCAAATACCGTACAATATAGGTTTCCATCATCACCAAATGCCATACCATCAGGTCCAACAAAATCTTCGGGCTCACCTTCTATAACATTTCCGAAGGTCTCTTTCTGGGAGTCTTTATAAGAAAAAATATCGTAGACATATATATTTCCGGTTATAGTCTCATTTACATAAAGTCTATTCTGGTCATCAAATGCGATACCATTTGTAAATTTTAAATTTCTATCAATAACTCTTATAATATTTCCTTTTTTTGGATCAATCTCAAAAACACGGCCATTAAATGGACACGTCTTATAGTCTCCTCTGATACTCTGTCCATCTATGAAATCATCAGGCAGAATCCCGCTATCAGTCATATACAACAGACCATTAGGGCCAAACACGAGATCATTAGGCCATAAAAATGGGTCGCCTTTTGGGCCCTGAAAAGCCTTAATAATATCTCCATTTGGATGCATACATACTAAGGTTTCCCCCTCTCCCCCAGCAATCCATAAATTATTGTCACCATCTATTGTAAGCCCGTTTGGCCTACCTCCAGGAGATCCCACCTCATGCCGAATCCCCTGCTTATCTACACGAGAGACACATGACCTTTTCTTTGCCATTTCAACTAAATATATTTCACCAGTTGGTAGACACACGGGACCCTCAGGCTCTAATACTCCGTCGCAAATTACAGGACCTGCCATTTTTTAACCTCCATTAAATCTCTCTTCTAAAGAATAAGTAACAAATCTATATAATAAAAACCTATTCTTTAGATAAATAATTAAGTAATTCCAATAAATTCATCTATTACTTCTGGATCATCAAGTTGACCTGGCAGCAACTGCCCAGTTAAAATACCTCGACGAATTATATATACCCTCTGCGCCACATCGGCCACAAATTCTAAATTTTGTTCGACAAGTACTATAGTCAATTTTTTTGATAGTCTCAGATTATTCAAAACTTCAGAAATCTCATCTACGATGGAAGGCTGAATGCCTTCTGTTGGCTCATCAAGTAGTAATAAGCTTGGACTTCCGCACAAACACCTAGCCAAAGCTAATATTTGCTGCTCTCCACCACTCAATACACCCCCGCTTCTTTCTAAGAGCGGTTTTAAACGCGGTAAATACAAGAGTATCTCATCTAAAATTTCATTTTCCCGTTTACGTGAACTTTCATGCATTAGAATACCAGTTCTTAGATTTTCCCTGACTGTCAAATTTGGAAAAATATCTCTAGATTGAGATACATAACCCACACCAGATAAATTTCTTTTATGTGAAGGAAGAGTTGTGATATCGAGACCTGCAAAATTTATAATGCCCTGCTCTGCCTTTAATAAGCCAGCTAAAGACTTTAAGAGAGTTGTTTTGCCCATCCCGTTATTACCAAGAATCCCAACCGCCTCACCTTTAGAGACATTGAAGTTTACTCCCATTAAAATTGGGATCCGGCCATAAGAAACTCTCAAATCTTTCACTACTAACATTCTATCTAGGCACCCTTCTTGCCTAAATAAACATCCCTTACCAGAGAGTTATTCATTATAACATCAACCTTACCCTCAGCTAAAATAGTACCTTGATGAAAAACAGTTACTATATCAGCTATTGATCTCACAAAATGCATGTCATGTTCGACAATGATAAGTGAAGCAGATTTTTTAATTTCCTGGACAAGATAGGCAGTTTTTTCAGTTTCCTGTTTAGTCATTCCAGCGGTAGGCTCATCTAAAAGTATTAGTTCTGGATTGCCACTCAAAACCATACCAATTTCAACCCATTGCCTATCACCATGTGATAACTGGCCAACTAAAGAGGACCTGAGATGAGTCACTCCAACTTTTTCCATAATACTATCGGTTAACTCATCAGCTGATCGCCCACCACAGAATCTACTGGCAGCTAACCAAATATTCTCCCTAACAGAAATTGCGTCGAAAACACTAGGTATCTGAGTTTTTATGCCAATTCCTAGATCTGATATTTGGTGGGTATGCAGCTTAGTAATATCACGCTCTTTAAAAAAGATCTGGCCTGAGCTAGATTTCTCCTGATGTGTTAAACACCTAAAAAAAGTACTCTTCCCTGCTCCATTTGGGCCAATCAGACAACGTAATTCTTTAGAAAAAATTTTGAAATTAACATTCTCAACAGCTGAAACCCCCCCAAATCTCTTGGTTAGGCCTTTGGTTTCAAGAAGGATATTCTCGCGACTCATGAATATAATCTTTCAATATCCGCTAGTTTATTAAGTAGTTAAGGCAATAAGATTGGCAAATAATATGCTATCAGAGTAATTATGTAAAAGATTTGTAAGTTAATAGGAGTGCTGAAATATTCTCAGATAATACAAATTACCAAGGTTGGTTAAAGTTTCTAAGAAAGATCCCATTACATAAGCAGTAAATTTGTATTTATAACTAATCATATAACTGCCAAAATAAACATAAATAATATTCATTATAAAATCTACATTTCGTATATTCTAAACATACGCTTAAGAAGTTAAAATAAAGTTGTTATATTTTGGTTATTTGATCAACATAACTAAATATATCCACCCGAGGTAAAGCGGAGATAAGAGTGGTAGGAATAAAAAAATTCGGGGCATACCTTCCTCAACGCCGACTGATTCGATCATCAATAGCATCAGCTAATGCTTGGTTTGAGCCCTCATTATCTAGCTTATCTAGGGGTGAAAGAACAATGAGTAGCTGGGATGAGGACTCAATCACGATGGCCGTAGAGGCAGCGAGAGATATGGGCAACTTAGAATCAATCACACAGATTATACTTGCATCTACCACTCACCCATTTTCCATTCGACAAAATTCTGTAATTGCTGCTGAGGCATTAAATCTAAAAACTAGCGTTAGATCAGCTGATGTTGGCGGATCATTAAGGTCATCAACATCAGCAATACTTAGTGGGCTAGATAGCTCTAGAGCTAACTCCGAAGATACCTTAATTTTAACATCAGACAAACGTGTCGCTTTAGCGGGAAGCCCCACAGAAATGCTTTCAGGTGATGGAGCGGCGGGGTTTGTTGTTGGAAAAAATAATGTTATTGCCTCATACCTTGGTAGCTCCTCTTTATCCGCTGATTTTGTCGATCAGTTTCGTGCAAGTAATGAACGTTATGACTATCTTTGGGAGGATCGATGGGTACGTGAAGAAGGATGGTTAAAACTCATTCCCCCAACCATCTCAAAGGCCTTAGAAAAGTCTGATGTCGACCCATCGAAAGTTGATCATCTGATAATACCCAGCCAATTCCCTAGAGTAGCTGAGAAAATAGCTAAGATATGTGGCATCGAAGAAAAAGCACTTTGTGAGACTCTTATGAATGAAGTGGGACAATGCGGAACTGCACACCCAGCTATTCTTTTGAGTCTAGTCCTCTCATCAGCAAAGCCAAATCAAATTATAGTAGCTATAGGATTTGGGCAAGGTTGTGATGTCTTAGTGTTTAAGACTACAAATGAGATAAATAACTACAAACCATTAACAGGAGTAGAGGGTTGGCTAGCCAACAGAGTAGAGGAAACTAATTATGATAAATTTCTAACCTTTAATAATCTGATTCAAAGAGACCTTGGCAAAAGAGCAGAATTAGACAGGCCCCCTGCTTTGACTGCACAGTTCAGAAATAGAGAGGGGGTTACCGGTTTCCGTGGGGGAAGATGTAAAAAGTGCGAGACGATTCAGTATCCAAAATCTATATACTGCGTTAATCCAGAATGCAGAGCAAAAGATAGCCAAGGAGACTATCCTTTCTCAGAACTAAAAGGATATGTAAAAACTTTTACTGCTGACCATCTTGTATTTTCTATAGACCCCCCTTCTTATTTTGGTTTAGTAGAATTTATCGGTGGTGGAAGAATGATGGTTGAATTTGCTGATGTTAATAATTCTGATTTTGATGTAGGTAAAGCTGTGAAAATGAGATTTAGAATTAAACATTTAGATGATAGACGAAATACACGGCAATATTTTTGGAAAGCCTGCCCAGTAAAAGAATAGACAACTAGAGGTAAAAGATATGCCTGAAGGTATAAGAGATAAAGTTGCGATTATAGGAATGGGTTGCTCCAAATTTGGAGAACACTGGGACTTAGAACCATCAGATTTGATGTCAGAGGCCTTTGAGGAATGTCTTTTAGATAGTGGAATTGAGCGGTCCCAGATTGATGCTGCATGGCTCAGTACGGCTTTTGATGCTGTAAATGTTGGACCAAGCGCAATACCATTAGCAACGTCTCTTAGACTAGGTTATATTCCAGTTACACACGTAGAAAATATGTGCGCAAGTGGCACTGAGGCCTTTCGCGGAGCCTGCTATGCCGTAGCATCTGGAGCAGCAGAGTTTGCACTAGCTCTTGGAGTTGAAAAACTGAAAGATACTGGCTACGGAGGACTACCAGCCCGTACTCGAGGAGTAACAAACGACCTATTCTCGCCAACAGTTTCAGCACCGGGAGCTTTCGCTCAATTAGCATCGGGTTATCGCGGAACTCATAACGTAAGTCAATCAGACTTAAAGCGCGCCATGGCACACGTTTCCGTTAAAAGTCATGCGAATGGTACGCTTAATTCTAAAGCTCATCTAAGACGAGAAATTACTATTGAACAAGCATTAAAAGCACCAATGGTGGCTGACCCTATAGGACTTTTTGATTGCTGTGGAGTAAGTGATGGCGCAGCATGCGCAATTGTTACAACTCCAGAGATAGCAATGCAATTAGGTAAATCTAATGTAATTTCAGTAAAAGCCTTACAACTCAGCGTATCTAATGGCGAAGAGTCGGGATTTAGTTCATGGGATGCCTCAAATTTTAAAACCACTCAAATTGCTGCTAATCGGGCTTATAAAGAAGCTAAGATAACAGATCCCATTTCAGAAATAAGTATGACAGAGGTACACGATTGTTTTTCAATAACTGAATTAGTAACTATGGAGGACCTGGGACTAGCAAAAAAAGGTGAGGCATGGAAATCTATTCTTGACGGTGACTTTGATTCTTCAGGCCACACTCCCTGTCAAATTGATGGAGGATTAAAATGTTTTGGCCATCCAATTGGCGCCTCTGGTCTTCGAATGCTCTATGAAATATATCTCCAATTCAATAATCGTGCGGAAAAAAGACAGCTTAAAAACGTTAATTACGGGCTAACCCATAACCTTGGCGGACATCCAATTCAAAATGTTTGCAGCGTGGCAATTGTTGGATATTTCGACGGGTAATTTTTATATTTAACAGAAACTTGTTTAAAAAAATATTTTGGAAAGCCTAATTGAATGGATTATAATGCATTAATAAATTTCAAAATTCCCCAAAAAAGGCAGAAAATAAATCCCTTAAATGCCGTTCAATACGCACTATCGATTGGATTAGGTCAAGACCCGATAGACACGTGGGAACTTCAATTTGTCGATGAGGGCAATGGGCCAGAAATGATCCCGTCATACTGCACAGTACTTGGCCACCCAGGGTTCTGGCTATCCGACCCTAAGACTACTGTAGATTCTCAAAAAGTAGTCCATGTAGATCAAAAAATTAATATTAAAGGCTCTATACCAAAGTCTGGAATAGTCGTAGGTAAAACAAGAATAATTGAATTAGTTGATAAGGGCCTAGATAAAGGTGCACTCCTCTACTTGGAGAAGATTCTATCCAACGAGGATACTGGAGAAATAATTGCCATAGAAAACCGAACTCTCATGTTACGTGGCGACGGAGGATATAATGGACCGAGCGGAAAAGCTAAGACAGTTGATAAATTCCCAACAGATAATCCAGATCATGTTATAGAAATTAACACCCGGCCAGAGCAGGCTCTAATCTATAGACTTAATGGTGACCCAAATCGCTTACATATTGATCCGGCGCATGCAAAAAAGGCCGGGTTTGAGAAACCAATCTTACACGGTCTATGCACTTTTGGGATTGTCTGCCAAATACTACTGCGCACCTTACACAAAAATAATCATAGAAATTTTAGAGATATGTCAGCAAGATTTTCAAAGCCTGTATTCCCTGGAGAGCTAATAGAAATTAGTATATGGGAAAATGGTCACTTTAATGCAAAAGTAAAAGAACGTGATGTAATTGTATTAAGTAATGGTTTTATATCTTAGATCAATTTCAAGATAAAATAGGAGGATAGGGTGAACAACGGTAAAGTAGCAATTGTTTCAGGTGCAGGTGGTGGTATCGGAAGGGAGATTGCTCTAGAATTGGCTAGAACAAATGCTTCAGTAGTTATAAATGATATTGGCGTATCAGTTACAGGAGAAGGTGGCTCATCCAATCCCGCTGAAGAAACAAAAGCCCTATTAGATGAATTGCGTGTCAAATCTGTCGTAGATACTAATTCCGTAGATACTTGGGAAGGCGCTCAATCAATCGTAGAAACCGCACTCAAAACATTTGGACGAATTGATATCATAGTTAACAATGCTGGTATTTTAAGAGATACAATTTTTCACAAGATGACTCCTGAACAATGGCTATCAGTTATAAATGTACATCTAAATGGAAGTTTTTTTCTAAGTAGGTCTGCAGCAGAGCACTTTAGAAATCAACAATCAGGCTCCTACGTACACATGACAAGTACGTCAGGCCTAATAGGAAATTTTGGGCAGGCGAACTACTCAGCTGCAAAACTTGGTATCTGTGCACTTTCAAAATCTATAGCCCTTGATATGAAAAGATTTAATGTCCACTCAAATTGTATAGCACCTTTTGCATGGAGCCGAATGACAAACGAAATACCAGCTGACAGTGAAGAACAAAAACTAAGAGTTGAGAAACTTAAGAAAATGACTCCATCCAAAAACGCACCCCTTGCAGCCTTCTTAGCATCAGATAATGCCAAAAAAATAACTGGTCAAATTTTTGGCGTAAGAAATAATGAAATCTTTCTATTCAACGCCAATAGGCCTATAAGGAGCGTACAACGTAATGAAGGATGGGATTTGGAATCTATAGAGGAACATGCAATTCCTTCTCTTAAAGGCAACTTTGTTCCATTGGATCGATCAGGGGACATATTCAGCTGGGATCCAATATAGTTGGAAAGCAAATAGCAGTAGCGCCGCTCAATACATGAGCTATTCAATCAACTCTACCATTAACCCCTTCTCCCATTTACCTTTGATTACACTACCGTCAAATTTTATCTCAATGCCAAGACCATCTTTTTTCCCATCTAAAAACTCTCCATAATAAGTACCGGCTAGTCCTGCTCGCAAAACCCCAAAGCATTTAGTCCATTTAGTATGGTCTCCACCCATACATCTTGTGACTTCAGAGCTTTCTACTTGAGCTGCAGATAGTATAAGAAAAGCTCCAAGAACTAATAAAATATACCTTGAAACCATCTGCCATGAAACTGGTAAGCTTTTTATCATATTTCCTTACTACCCTTCATTTATAAACCCAACTAAGATCTAATACCCAAAGAATTAATATTCAACCGGCTCAGGATCTAAAAATCTCCAAAGATACCAGGTGGCAACAGATCGCCATGGCCTCCATTTATCTGCGATTAATAAAATATCATTATCATCCAAAATATTTTTTTTGGAGTAAAGTTCGGTTATGGCTCGGCGCAACCCCAAATCACTCATTGGTAAAATATCAGGCCGAGCTAAATAAAAAATTAAGAACATCTCCGCTGTCCACCTACCAATACCTCGATATAACGTTAATTCCTTTATAATGGATTCATCATCTTGATTATCCCAAATTTCTGGTTTTATTTTCCCGCTTTCAAATGATTCAGCCAACATATAAATATAAGTACTTTTCTGCCTTGTAATACCACATTCCCTTAATATATCTCGACCAGCTTGTAATACCAAACTAGGCGTCACCTCATGCAAGCGCCCCTCAAGACGCGACCAAATTGCAGATGCTGATCTCACAGAAATTTGTTGTCCAACAATTGATCTCACTAAGGTGAAGAAAGGGTCCCCTCTTGAAACCAAAAAAACATCCGGATTATCAAAAATAATTTTAGAAAGAATACAGTCCGAATTACTTAGATCAATGATTGCACTCTTCCAATAATCTGGTTCGCTCATAGATTAATTACACTTCATTAAAAAATTCATATTACTAATATTTTTATTTCTTTATTATTTTTTTCTTTGTTTTTTTCTTTGGAACTTTTTTTTGACATTTATTTTGAAAATTTTCTACCTGTGCCTGCGCTGCATTTGCTAATAACTTAGTATCACTTCCAGCAATAACAAATTGGAAACCCTTACGATAAGTCCATTCTGTTGTTTTACCAGGACGTGTTACAGTGCCTAAAAATTTCCCTGTTTCTAGCATTCTAGATTCACACTTTGTATAAAGTCGCTTTACGGTCGGGTCCTCAGCCTTAAGTACTTTACCTATACTTGCTGAAATATCGCTTGGCCCCATAAAAAGCATGTCCACCCCTGGTACAGCGGCAATTTCTGGAATATTGTTGATGGCTTCTTCTGTCTCGATCTGACAAATTACAATTATCTTTTCTTTCAGTTCAGATAAATACTCATCTAACCTCATACCCCACCTTGAACAACGAGCCGCATGAGGTGCAACACCACGGATTCCATCAGGTGGATAATGACATGCTGCAACAGCTGCACGGGCTTCATCAGCATTTTGAACATATGGTACAATTATTCCCATAACGCCAATATCAAGTGCTCTCTTTATATAAACAGAGTCATTCCAAGGTACACGCATGATAGGGGTGGGGCCATCTTCACCCAAAGCTTGAAGTATACTTATTGCTCCTTGGAGATGGCCAGGGCCGTGCTCATGGTCAATTACAACAGCATCATAACCAGCAGTCGCAACAATTTCAGCATTGATTGGATTCCCTGAAGATAGCCAACACCCAATTACTGGATTACCTCTTTTTAACTTCTTTTTGAATGTATTATTGAGTGACATAGTTAAGTTCCTTATCAATTTCATTTAATGTAAAATAAAACGTCTGCTTGTTACTTTCAACTTATGAAGATAGCATCCTAATCTGCAAGGAGGAAATACAATGAATTATATTGTCACTCGCAGAGCCAAAACTACCCATCTTACTGACCCAACTTCAGTCTTTTTAATCGACGAAAGCACAGCTCATCTTGCAACATTAACCGCAAGATTCTTCAGTAAAGCCCTTAATACACGTATGTCTTCGTATGGTGTCTCATCAGGCCAATTACCACTACTACTCCACCTTTGGGAAGACAATGGAATATCGCAAAAGGACCTAAGTCGGCGTGTAAATATAGAAGAACCCACCGCAGCTAATACGCTAAATCGCATGGAGCGTGATGGACTTATTGAAAGAAAACGGAACCCTTTAGACCGAAGAGAGATTAGAGTGCATTTAACTGAAAAAGGAGAAAGTTTAAAAAATGATATAATTCCTTTTGCTAAAGAGGTTAATAGCCTTGCAACTCACGGTATGTCACCCGAAGATAAAAAACGACTGAACAGCTTACTTGCATATGTAATCTCAAGACTTGCCTCTATTTAATTGTAATAATACTTAACGTTCTTAGTTCAATTATGATCAAAATTCTAATTTAGCTCTGGCATACTAAAGATTTGTCCTGGATAAATGAGATTAGGGTCACGAATTAAATCCCTATTCGCCTCATAGATTATAGTATAATTAATTCCCCCGCCATAAGCACGACGAGCAATACGCCATAAACTATTTCCTGGTTGCACGACAACACTAGCGCTGCCAAGAACTACCTCTTCCAGCCTCATCCGAGTTAAGGGTGTCTCTATACGACCGAGCACATCTCCAAATTCATTTACGCGATCAACACGAAATGTATGTTTTCCTGGCATTATTTTCTTACCTGGCCTCAACTCCCAGAGTCCAGATTCATCAATTCGAACTGTACCCAAATACTTATCGTTAACATAAATATTTAGTGCTGAACCCGGCTTGCCCCTACCAGCGATTATCATTTCACCCGCATCATCATAATCAATACTTTCAATTCCAACTTCTGCATTACTATTTTTTAAATCTTGTGGGATCTCTTCTAGATTAGAACTAGGGGCCTGAAGAACTCTGCTCGGTTCTTTACTATCACGCGGCGAAAGAACAACCAGACCCTGATCATTATTATTTTCTAAATATTCAGGTATTGAAATAATTACTTCCTTGTTTGACTCAATTACAACACCATCTTGACGTGTTTCAATTAGTGTCAAAGTTCTATTTCCAGAAGCCAAAGGTTTAGAAGGAAGTAAAACCCACTCACCACGTGAATCTGCAATCACAGACCCTATTTCGATCCCACCATCAAGAACAGTTACCTTTGCACCAGCAGTTGCCCTTCCGGCTATAACCGCATCTCCTTTTGGATTGACCCTCACAACATCAAAGGCTGGAAGAGCCTCCCTTTCAATAGAGAGTGGAATTTCTACTTTACCAGTAGAAGATTGGATCTCGGTCTCAAGATTTCTATCAAGGCTACCTTCAGGAAGAACGACGGCCAAAATAATTGCTGCAGCTATTGCTAATACCGCTAATGCTATATAGAGAAGAAAATTACGGTTCACTTATAATACCCCAGAATGAGTTACTTGTAGTAGAATACACCAGACAAGCCCATACGAACAGAAAATCACACAAAATAAAAACCTTAACTTTTGTTATAACCGCAATAGATTTAGAGTTCTTAATGATAATTTAACAAATTAATAATTATAAATTCTTAGTAAAATTGCCTAATAACAGTATTTAGGGGAATAAGCATGGTTGCTGTTAGTAGTTTATGCGTTTTTTGCGGATCACTAAATGGATCCAATCAGAATTATCACAAACTTACCCAAAAAGTAGGAAAAATGGCAGCACATAATGATATGAGAATAATCTATGGTGGAGCTAACATAGGGTTAATGAAAATTTTAGCTGATTCTTGTTTAAAAAATGGTGGTAATGTAATGGGAATCATACCAAAGGCTCTATACGAAAAAGAATTGGCACATAAACAGCTCCATACCCTAAAAGTCACAGAATCAATGCAACAACGAAAAGCATTGATGTTTAAAGAGGCCGAAGCTTTCCTCATTCTTCCTGGTGGCTTTGGCACTCTTGATGAACTTTTTGAAATAGCAACATATCGACATATAGGACTTCATAACAAACCGATTTATCTACTCAATTGTGAGAATTATTGGAAACCACTAATATTATTACTAAATCATGTAAAACTATCCGGGTTTTTTGACAACGATATAGCAGATCTAATAACTGTAGTAGATGGTGTTGATGAACTTTTCTCTCTATTAAAGCATTAAAATTAATGTATATTTCTATATCATTAGCGGATCATTAGATACGATAACGTTAATTGACCAGCTGCAAACTGATGCTATTCTCATAAGGTATATTGGTTTAATGACAGAAACACCAAATTTCCGAGGGTAAATTTATGAATAAGATAAAAGTGGCTAAACCAATTGTAGAGCTAGACGGTGACGAAATGACCCGCATATTATGGGATTGGATCAAAGACCGGCTTATTTACCCTTATTTAGATATAGATCTGCACTATTATGATCTAGGCATTGAATATCGGGACAAGACAGAGGACCAAGTAACTGTAGATGCTGCGGAAGCAATCAAAAAATATGGTGTTGGTGTTAAGTGCGCAACAATTACACCGGATGAGGCAAGAGTTGAAGAATTTGACCTAAAAAAGATGTGGCTATCTCCTAATGGAACGATAAGAAATATACTTGGCGGAACCGTTTTCAGAGAGCCTATAATTTGCTCTAACATACCACGATTAGTTCCAGGCTGGACTAAACCTATTGTTATTGGCCGTCATGCTTTTGGAGATCAGTACCGGGCAACAAATGTTGTCATTCCTGGAAAAGGTAAACTTACAATGAAGTTTGAGCCTTCTGATGGTGGAAATTCACAAAATTTAGAAGTATTTGATTTCCCTTCAGGCGGAGTTGCACTAAGCATGTATAATTTGGACAGCTCTATTCGTGACTTTGCCCGCGCATGTATGCGTTACGCTTTAGATCGCAAATGGCCATTATATATGTCTACAAAAAATACAATTCTTAAAGCTTATGATGGACGATTTAAGGATATATTTGAGGAAGTATATAACGAGGAATTTCGCTTAGATTTCGAGAAGGTAGATCAAATTTATGAACATAGACTAATTGATGACATGGTGGCATGCGCAATGAAATGGGAGGGAGGATTTGTCTGGGCTTGCAAAAATTATGATGGTGACGTCCAGTCTGATTCAGTAGCACAAGGATTTGGATCTCTTGGACTAATGACATCTGTTTTACTTACACCAGACGGAAAGACTGCTGAAGCTGAAGCAGCACATGGGACTGTAACACGTCATTTCCGAGCCTATCAAAATGGAGAGGAAACTTCTACAAATCCAATTGCATCTATTTTTGCTTGGACGAGAGGGTTAAGCTACCGAGCTAAGATTGATGAAACACCTGATGTATCTGATTTTGCAATTGCACTAGAAGAGGCATGCACAGAGACTGTTGAATCTGGGCAAATGACAAAAGACCTGGCGCTACTCGCAGGACCAGAGCAAAAATGGCTCAGTTCAAGTGATTTCCTATCAGCTGTTAAAGTAACCCTTGATAAAAAATTAGGATCTTGAATAAACTTAATCTATCCAATTATGGTTTCTAGTAAGATCCATATTTGATTATTAAATTAGAGAATCTTTATCAGGGTGCATCCTTTATTTTTTTCTGAATAGCCATTAATGCCTGCTCAGCATTTTCTGTGTTTGGACCTCCACCCTGAGCCATATCGCTTCTGCCTCCCCCACCTTTTCCACCAAGCTTTTCAACACCAAACCTTACTAGATCTACTGCACTAAATTTTCCCTGGAGATCCTCAGAGACACCAATAGTTAAAGATGCTTTTTTCTCAAAAATAGATACAACAGCAACAATTCCACTACCAGTTTCTTTTAATAAATCGTCTACAAGACTACGTAAATCACGTGAAGCTAAACCTGAAATCTGCTTTCCTAAAAAATTCACCCCAGATATTTTTTTGACTGTTACATTAGAAACATCCCCAGAGCCGGTTGCTAGTTTTTTTTGTAATAACTTTACCTCGCGCTCTAAGCGTTTACGCTCTTCTAATAAATTTACCACCCTATCGGGCAATTCGTCAGTAGCTACTTTAATTGCTTCTGCAGTAACCTTAAGCAAAGACTCCTGGTCAACACTGTAGGCAAGAGCATGGCTGCCAGTAAGCGCCTCAATCCTTCGCACCCCAGCAGCAGTAGCGCTCTCACTAATAATTTTAAATAAACCTATATTACCAGTCTGCGTAACATGTGTACCTCCACAAAGCTCCCGGGAGTAAGGGTTTTTAGAATCAGAACCCTCAATAGAGACAACCCTCACTTCTTCACCGTATTTTTCACCAAATAGCGCTAGAGCCCCTAAATCTCTAGCCTGTTCCTGATTCATTACTTGAGTATTTACAAAAAGGTTTTCCCTTATACGATTATTTACCTCATATTCAATATTGTGAATTTGCTCATCACTAATTAGGTTTGGGTGACTTATATCAAATCTCAAACGGTCTTCTGCAACCAGCGAGCCTTTTTGGGCGACATGATCACCAAGATTATTTCTTAGTGCGGCATGCAAGAGATGTGTTGCTGAATGATTGCATCTTAAAGATTGTCGTCTTTTGCTATCTACTGTAAGGGTAATGGCGTCACCAACATTTATTTCCCCACTAGTAACAGTTATTATATGCACTAAAAGATCATCCGCTTTTTTAAGCGTATCAGTAACATCAGCATAACCTCCAGTATTTTTTGAAACTATAGTGCCTGTATCACCAATTTGACCGCCAGACTCTCCGTAAAATGTAGATTGATTTACAATAACTGCACCCTCTTCTCCCTTAGACAAAGAATTAGAAGTTAAATTATCCTTAATTATAGCAGTGATTTGCGCTTCTATAGTTTCAGATTCATATCCAAGAAATTCAGTAGGACCGTGTTCTTCCCTTAGTGAAAACCAAATCTGATCTGTTGTTTCACCACCAGATCCCGTCCAATTTCGTCTTGCTTCCTGACGTTGTCGATCCATTGCGTTATGAAACTCTTTAGTATCAACTTTTTTTCCAATTGCCCTTAGTGCATCTTCAGTTAGGTCTAATGGAAAACCGTATGTATCGTAGAGTTGGAAGGCTACCTTACCTGGTAAATCAGAATTAACCGGGAGCTTATCAGTTGCCTCTTTTAGTAACTTTAAGCCCCTTGAGAGGGTAGACTTAAATCTTTCTTCTTCAAGGCGAAGTGTTTCTGTAATTAACGACTCTGCTCTAATTAACTCGGGAAACGCCTTTCCCATCTCTTGAACAAGTGTGTTTACCAATCTATACATTAATGGTTCTGTACAACCCATCAGGTGCGCATGCCTCATCGCCCTCCTCATTATTCTACGAAGAACATAACCTCTACCCTCATTTGATGGAGTTACGTTATCAGCTAATAAAAACGCGCTAGCCCTAAGATGATCAGCAACCACTCTATGTGATGGTGTATGCTGTGTATCTTTTGGTGCACCTGATATATTGATTGAGGTATCTATTAGTTTTTGAAATAAATCAATCTCATAATTATCATGTTTACCCTGGAGAATTGCTGCGATTCTCTCTAAACCCATCCCAGTATCTATAGCAGGCCGTGGTAAGTCTATTCTTGTATTTTTATCGCATTGTTCAAATTGCATAAATACAAGATTCCATATTTCTACAAATCTATCTCCATCTTCATTATCAGAACCAGGCGGCCCCCCTTCAATCTTATCTCCGTGATCAAAAAATATTTCTGAACACGGTCCACATGGGCCAGTATCCCCCATAGCCCAAAAATTATCTGATGTAGATATCTTTAGAATCTGGCTACTATTTAATCCTGCTATTTTTTTCCATAGTAGCTCAGCATCTGTATCTTCAGAGTAAACAGTAACTAATAGTCGGTCTGGCGATAGACCAAATTCTTTAGTTACAAGTTCCCATGCCAGCTCAATAGCCCGGTCTTTAAAATAATCGCCAAAAGAAAAATTTCCTAGCATTTCAAAAAATGTATGGTGACGAGAAGTATACCCTACATTGTCTAAATCGTTATGCTTTCCTCCAGCGCGCACACATTTTTGAGAAGTAGTTGCAGATCTAAAGGGAAGTTCCTCTAAACCAGTAAAAGCATTTTTAAATTGAACCATTCCAGCATTGGTAAACATCAATGTTGGATCATTGTGAGGAACTAACGGACTTGAGTCGACGCACTCATGCCCGTTCTTTCTAAAGAACTCAAGAAAATGAGACCTTATTTCATTCACGCCAGTCATTGATAGCTCTTTCCCGGCCAAGGTTTAATATTTCAATGACTCGTTTTAAAGCGTAGCTGTTAGGCTGTCCAGAGACCACATCCAACGTATTGCATTTTAAGGCCCAAAAAATGGTTATATTTGCTAATTGTTTTTATTTTTCCGCATTAGAATCATCGCCTACTGCCTTATCCACACTGCTTACTTCTGATAATTCTACGGGAGCAATACCAGCGGCTTCTCTAACACCTAAATCAATTTCTTTAGCAAGATCCGGGTTATCGACCAAATATTGCTTTGCATTTTCCTTACCTTGACCAATACGCTGCCCTTCATAAGAATACCACGAACCAGATTTTTCAACTAATCCTGCTTTCACACCAAGATCTATTAATTCTCCATTAACTGAAATGCCTTCTCCATACATGATATCAAATTCTACACTTCTAAACGGGGGAGCCATCTTGTTTTTTACTACCTTTACTCTAGTTTGGTTCCCCACTACTTCATCTCTATCTTTAATAGCTCCTATACGCCTAATATCTAACCTTACAGATGAATAAAATTTTAAAGCATTTCCACCTGTAGTAGTTTCCGGACTGCCAAACATCACGCCAATTTTCATGCGGATTTGATTTATAAAAATAACCATACAACGGGACCGTGAAATTGATCCTGTAAGTTTCCTTAATGCTTGACTCATCAGTCGAGCCTGTAATCCGACATGCGTATCACCCATCTCACCTTCAAGTTCTGCTCTTGGTACCAAGGCTGCAACACTATCTACCACTACCACATCAACAGCTCCTGAGCGTACAAGTGTATCTGTGATTTCTAGAGCTTGTTCCCCTGCATCTGGTTGAGAAATCAACAGATCATCAACCTGCACACCTAATTTTCCAGCATAAACTGGGTCAAGCGCATGCTCTGCATCAACAAACGCACAAATCCCCCCTACCGCCTGTGCCCTTGCAACTGTAGATAGGGCCAATGTCGTTTTTCCCGAACTTTCTGGGCCGTAAATTTCTACAATTCTTCCACGTGGAAGCCCCCCGATACCTAGAGCAATATCTAGCCCTATAGAACCAGTGGATATAGATTCTATTTCTATTCCTGAGTCCTGCTGACCGAGCTTCATAACAGAGCCCTTGCCAAAGTTTCTTTCAATTTGACTTAATGCAGCCTCAAGTGCTTTTTGTTTATCCATTCCGTCCTTTTCGACTATTCGCAAAGCTGGGTCAGACATCGTAATCTCCTTATTTCACAGGGTTCCTATAAGTGCAATATGTGGAATGTGCATGTTTTGTTCCTATCTGCAACTAGTTTTTTTAAATCATTGTATATATTGATTTTTTTATAATATGTTCCTTTTATGTTTTTTTATTTTTGCAAAAATTACAATAATCCTAATTAAAAAATAGAATCGAAAATTTTCACCAATTGATCGAAGATTACAATTAAAAGATAACAATTAAGTAGCCCAGACTTATATAAATTAAAATACAAATGATTAGTGATGAGTAGCTAGAAGAGAATAAAATCTGAATTCTATAGAGAAATTAGCATATTGACGCAGACCCTTTGATGGGCGCATCTTTCGGCGTCTGTAAATCTTGAGAATTGATAAATAATGATTGATAAAGCCCTTAATAAAATTGCGGAAACCTCATCTGCCTGGCCCTTCCAAGAGGCAAGACGGCTTTTGGAACGTTTTTCAAAAAATCCACCAAAAGATGGGGTTGTTCTTTTTGAAACTGGATATGGCCCGTCTGGACTTCCACATATAGGAACCTTTGGCGAAGTAGCGAGAACTAGCATGGTAAGAAATGCATTCAAAAATATTTCTGATCTACCAACAAAACTTTATGCATTTTCTGACGATATGGATGCCTTAAGACAAGTTCCTGATAACCTTCCAAATCGGAGGATGCTAGAGGAAAACTTAGGTAAGCCACTAACTATGATACCTGACCCTTTTGATACTCATGAAAGCTTTGGTCATAATATGAATGCTAGATTATGTTCATTCCTTGATCGATTTGATTTTGACTATGAATTTAAAAGTGCAAGCGAAATTTATAAATCTGGTGAGTTTGATAAAGCTCTATCAGATATAGTAGAAAACTATGATAAAATTATTAATATAATTTTGCCAACTCTAGGAGAGGAACGAAAAGCAACCTATAGCCCACTTTTGCCAATATGCCCTAAAAGTGGCCGTGTTCTTCAAGTTCATATTTCAAAATATAACTCAAAGAAAGGAAAAATTTCCTACATTGATGAAACTACTGGCGAAGAAGTAGAAGTACCCATAACGGGAGGGCACTGCAAACTACAGTGGAAAGCAGACTGGGCAATGCGCTGGCATGCTTTAGGAGTGGATTATGAGATGTCAGGTAAAGATCTTATTCCTTCAGTTGAATTATCTGGAAAAATTTGCAGGGTGTTAGGCTCTTCTCCTCCTATAGGTTTTAGCTACGAACTTTTTTTAGATGAAAATGGAGAAAAAATATCAAAATCTAGAGGAAATGGTTTAACTATAGATGAGTGGCTTCGTTATGGTTCTAGCGAAAGTTTATCGCTTTTTATGTTTAATTCCCCAAAAAGAGCGAAAAGATTATATTTTGACACTATCCCAAGACATGTTGATGATTACATAAAGCATTTAGAAAAATATATAGATCAAGATGAGTCAAAACGCCTTGAAAATCCTGCTTGGCATATAAACACTGGCAATCCGCCTCGACCTGAGAAGGGAATCAGCTACAATATTCTTCTTAATCTTGCTAGTGCTTGCAATACTGATGATCCCGAAATTTTGTGGGGTTTTATATCTCGCTATGTGCCAGACGCCTCTGCAGAAAAATTACCCGCTCTAGATCATCTAGTAAACTGCGCTGTTAATTTCTATAACGACTTTGTTAAACCAAATAAGAAATATCTAGATGTAAATAAAAATGATTACGCTGCACTTTCTGATTTACAAGCAGCATTAGGTCAATTACCTCGAGAATCAAATGCTGAAACTATACAAACAATAGTTTATGAAATAGGAAAAAAGCACAATTATACCTCTTTAAAAATTTGGTTTTCCACTTTATATCAAATTCTATTTGGGCAAAAACAAGGCCCCAGGATGGGGTCATTTATTGCTCTGTATGGGATAAAAGAAACAATAGAATTAATAGAAGATTCTCTTAAAAGGACTAAATAGAAAGATTATAATTAATAAACAATTATCTATTTAACGCAGCAAAACTAAACGTCAATCTTATCTTCATACTTTTCAGACTTTCTATGCCGTAAAAGGTTGCGACCCTCGGTTAACTGCCATGCAAGTAAAGCTGGAACACCAATAATTATTTCTCGAAACCTTTTTATCAAAGAAAGTGCCAACGCTGCCTCAGGATTCAAGCCTATAACAGCACCTAGCAATACAAATGCCCCCTCCTGGACACCAAGTGCACCAGGGACGAAAAATGCTGAAGCCCTAACAGCTAATATTAAACTCTCAAGTAACATTGCATCACCAACACTGATTTCGTATCCCATGAAATGCAACGCAATCCAGATTTCAAATGCACCTATCACCCATGCTAACATTTGTCCTGCAGCGTTTAATGCCAGCAGCCTTTTTCTTTTATAAATATCCTTAATTGCCTTATCTAGAGCTTCAGCGCCCCCTACAGCACTTACCCAGTCACGCCCTCTTGATACTCGACTAACTATTCCGACAATCCAAGTGAACATACCTTTCTGTTGAAAAGCAAAGAATAGCAAGAGTAAAATTAGACCAAAAGCAACTCCCGCGCCTGCACCTCTAGCTATATTGCTATCCCCATAATAAGACAGTAAAAAACCAATACCGACTAGAGTGAATAATAATTGTGTGAGTGTACTTAATGTTAGATCAACAACCACGCTAGCCCCAGCCGCATGACCAGGTGTACCACGAATCATCAAAATTCTTGTTCTCACAAGAGCACTTCCAACTTGAAGTGCTGGCAATAAAGTATTTACAGCTTCACCAATCCAACGGGCCCATTGTACCTCCAACATTTTTGGTCGATATTTGGAATCGAAAAGAAGCCGCCATGCTGCGGCATCCAGCATAACTGGAATAATCCGAACTATAACAACCAGCGCTAATCCCCATCCAACAGCCGCAAGAGCTCCCGCAACATCGTCAGCTCCCTGAATAATAATAAGGGCAATTATGGCACCAATGCCTAGTATTAGAGCTATATAACCTCCGATTCTCAATGGCTCAGACCTCTTGCGATTCATCTTATACCTTTAGTAAAAGTAAAATAATAACTTATTGCTCTATT
>CETH01062713.1_pt1 | contig 50571 bp, 49 predicted proteins | sample 361461 | NCBI WGS metagenome assembly CETH01 (sample SAMEA2622695, study PRJEB7988) | marine metagenome | isolation source: saline water (ENVO:00002010), including | reverse complement strand
GTCAACCTAAACCATTAACATACCCCCATTTACATGAAAAGTTTGACCTGTAATATATTGGGCATTTTCAGTTGATAGAAATAAAGCTAATGAAGAAATATCTTCGACTGAACCAAGTTTTTTCATAGGTATTCTATTTAAAATTGCTTCTACCTGTTGTTCATTAAGTTTTTTAGTCATTGAAGTTTTTATAAATCCAGGTGCTATTATATTAATTCTAATATTTCTTTGAGCTACTTCTAAAGCAATTGACTTATACATTGAAATTAATCCTCCTTTAGAAGCAGTATAATTTGACTGACCTGGATTGCCTGAAAGTGCTACTACTGATGAAATTCCAATTATACAACCTTTTTTATTTTTAATCATAGATGGCAATATTGATTTAATAATATAAAAATTTGAATTCAAATTTATGTTTATTACTTCTTGCCACTGATCTGAATTCATTCTCAGTAATAAATTGTCTTTTGTAGTTCCAGCATTATTAATTAGAATATCAATATCATTATGATCAACAGATATTTTTTTCAAAACTTTAGAAGTTTCAGAAGTGTTGGATAAATCAATTTTATAATAGAAATGATTGGATCCATATATTTTTTTTAATTCCTCTATTTTAATTTCATTAGATGAAGTGCAAATTAAAGTACAACCATTATTAACAAATTTATCACAAAGAGATTTACCTATACCACCTGAGGCACCTGTTATAAGAACTTTTTTATTTTGTAAATTATAATTCATTCTCTATTATATTTATATCTTTTAAATCATTTAAGTTAAAGAGTTTAAAATCTTTTGATATTCTTTTTATAATTCCCGTAAGGACTTTTCCAGGTCCAATTTCAATGATTTTATCTACTTTATTATTTTCCAGAAATTTAATACTATCTAACCACTTAACTTTATTAGAAATTTGCTTTGATAAATTAGTAAATAATAAATCTTTATTTTCTGACACATTGCCAGAATAGTTTGATATAATAGAGTAGATTGGATCATGAAATTTAATTTGTTTAAGAGATTCTAACATTTCATTTTCAGCAATATTCATTAAAGATGAATGAAAAGCAGATGATACATTCAGATATACTATTTTCTTTGCTCCTTTTTTAGATAAAATATTTTCAATTTTTTTAATTTCATTTAATTTGCCAGATATTACTACTTGGCCAGGAGCATTATCATTAGCTACATTTACACTTGAATTTTCTAATCTTAATATTTCTTCAACTTTGTCACAATTCATTCCAATTATAGCAGCCATTCCTGATTGATTAGTTGGATCAGCATTCTGCATTAATCTCCCTCTAATTTTTAATAATTTAGAACATTCATCAATTTTAAAAACTTCTGATGCAGCAAAAGCACTATATTCACCAAGAGAGTGACCCAAAACATATTTTATTTTTAAGTTATTTTTTTTAATAAAATTTTCATTAAAAAATTGAAAAATCATCATTGAAACTGAAAAAATTGAAATTTGAGTATATTCTGTTAAATTCAATTTATCGTTTTCTTCAAATATTATTTTTTTCAAATTCAGATCTACAGCATCTTCAATTAATTGTAAAATTTCCTTGGATACAAGAAAATTATCATAAAATTCTTTTCCCATCCTTATAAATTGGCTTCCTTGGCCTGGAAATACAATACTTATCATTTTTTTGTTGATTTATCTTAAATTCTGAATATTAACACCACTTACTTCTCTCGAAAATAGATATTTTGAGAAAAACCAAGGAGTTTATGAATAATTTTGAAGCAACATTACTAATTTCACCTGATTCTTCTACGAATATCATTCAAAATGTTCAAGATTCATTTTTAAAAAATATTGAAAATCATGGTGGCAAAATAGATGGAAAAGAAGATTGGGGATTAAGAAATTTAGCTTATAAAATAAAACAGTTTAACAAAGCTTTTTATTTATTTTACCAAATAAGTATTGAGGGTGAAAAAATAAAAGATGTTAAAAAAAATTTAACTTTAAATGAAAAGATTATAAGACATTTAATTGTTAAAGTTAAAAACCATGAAGAATTGCCAACAGAAATTATGAAAAAGAATCAAGAATAATGAAAGAAAATTTATTATTTGTTAATAGAAAAAAATTTTGCCCATTTAGTGTAAAAAATGCTCCAAAAATTGATTACAAAAATGTAAAAACTTTATCAAGATATATAACAGATAAAGGAAAAATAATGCCAAGTAGAATTACAAATGTTTCTAATAATAAACAAAAAGAACTTTCAATAGCTATAAAAAGAGCGAGGTTTTTAGCTTTATTATCCTATACAAAAAGAATTAGATGAAAATAATTTTAACTTCAAACATAAAAAAATTAGGTAAAATTGGTGATCAAGTAACTGTCAAAGACGGTTTTGCAAGAAACTATTTGTTTCCTCAAAAGAAAGCTCTTAGAAATAACAAAAGGAATCTAGAATATTTTGAAAAATTAAAGGAAGAAATTGAAAAAAAAGAACAAATTGAGAAAAAGAAAGCTGAAGAAAATTTAGCTAAATTAGATAATATCAAAATACAATTTGATAAAGAAAGTGATGAAAAAGATCAACTTTATGGATCAGTTACTATAAAAGAAATATATAATTTTTTAATTAATAAAGATATTAACATTAAAATTGATGATATTGGTGTTAAAGAGCCAATCAAAACAGTTGGTGAGCATCTAATAACTATAAATCCTTATGATAATTTAAGTAAAGAAGTCAAAATTTATATAAATAAAATTCAAAAATAATAATACAGTTATTCACCCTTTACATTTATTATTAACTACTTATTTTTAAGATTAATTGAGAATAATCATTTTCTTCTATAAAAGAAATGAATGTCAATACTAGCAGTGCAAAACAATGACAAAAACCAAATAGATAATTTAGAAAAATTAACTAATGTTGATGCAGAAATTGCTGTAATTGGTTGTTTGCTATGGGATAATAGATCGTTTGAAAAAATAGCTGATTTTCTTGATGAAATTCATTTTTCGGATGAAAATAATAGGGAAATATTTAGAGTTATAAAAAACTTATTAAATAAAAATATTTTAGTAACCCCTATTACTCTGAAAAATCATCTCCAAAATAATAATTTTAAAGATATTGATATATTAGCTTATTTAAATCAAATAAAAGAAACTGCACCTTCAAGTTATAATACTGAGCAATTTGCTCAAATTTTATATGATTTACATATAAAAAGATCGTTAATTTCAATAGGAAATGAAATAATTAATAAATCTATAAATAATCAAGAGTCAGAAGATGGCAAAACTTTAATAGAAGAAGCTGAAAACAATCTTTACAATTTATCACAAATTGGAAATATTGATAGAAAGCATTTATCATTCAAAGATGCTCTTAAAAATGCTGTAAATATTATTGACAATGCTTTTAAGCGAGAAGGAAAAATTGCAGGCTTACCAACTGGACTTATGGATCTCGATAAAAAATTAGGTGGACTTCATAAGTCTGATTTAATAATAATAGCAGGAAGACCATCCATGGGGAAAACTGCTCTGGGTACTAATATAGCTTTTAATGTTGCTTCAAGTAAATCAGAAAATGATCTAGAAAATAATAAAAATGCAGAAAAATATAAAGTTGCTTTTTTTTCGCTTGAGATGTCATCAGAACAACTTGCCACTAGAATTTTAGCTGAACAAACAAAAATATCCAGTGATAAAATGAGAAAAGGTGACATTCTTCAAACCGATTGGAAAAAAATAGTAGAAATTAGTTCTGAATTAGAAGAACTTAGTTTATTTATTGATGATAATCCAATACTTACTATTCCATCGTTAAGAGCTAGAGCTAGAAGGTTAAATAGATTATATGGAATTGATTTAATTATAATTGATTACTTACAATTAATGTCTGGATCTAATAATAATAGAAATGATGGAAGAGTACAAGAAATTTCAGAAATAACGAGAGGATTAAAAGCTATAGCAAAAGAAATTAATATTCCAATAATTGCTCTATCTCAATTATCAAGGCAGGTTGAACAAAGAGAAGATAAAAAACCTCAACTTTCAGACCTAAGAGAAAGTGGAACTATTGAGCAAGATGCAGATGTTGTTATGTTCATATTTAGAGAAAGTTATTATCTAGAAAGAAAAGAACCAATGCAAAAACCTGATGAAACAGATGAAAAATATAGAGAGAATCATGAAAGATGGAAAAGTTTATGTGATGAAAAACATAATTTAGCAGAACTTATAATTGCTAAACAAAGGCATGGACCTATAGGGACAATTAATACTCATTTTGACGGGAATTATACAAAATTCAGCAATTTATCTAATAAATATGATAATTTGATTGAATGATTTTATCTAGCGCTATTCTAGAAATAAATTTAAAAAATTTATCATATAACTATAAATATTTAAAAAAATTAAATAATAATTTTGAAACAGCTGCAACTATTAAAGCCAATGCATATGGACTAGGAGATAAAAAAATTATGCAAACTTTATATAAAGCTGGATGTAAACATTTTTTTGTAGCAACATTAAATGAAGCTATTAATCTAAGAAAAACTAATAAATTAGGCAAAATTTACATATTAAATGGAATATCGAAAAAACCTAATTTCAATCTGAAAAAATTAAAAATAATACCTATTGTAAATTCAATATCAAATTTAAATAAGTTAAACAAAAATAACAGATATACAGAATTTGGGATTCATTTTGACACAGGTATAAATAGATTGGGATTAAATAATTCAAAATTAAACAATAAATTTAACAAAAATTTAATTTTAATAATGTCTCATTATGCAAGTGCTGATGAAATAAAAAATAAATATAATTCTTTTCAATATAATCAATTTTTAAGAATAATTAAAAACTATGATCATAAAATATTAAAAAGTTTAAATAATTCTGCAGGTTTATCTAATAAAAATAAACTTTTCCAAGATTTAGCTAGACCAGGAATATCTCTATATGGTGGACATAATAAAACAATTATAAAAAAAAAGATAAAACCAGTTATAAAATTAAAAGCAGAAGTATTACAAATAAAAAATTTAAGTAAAAATCAATATGTTGGATATAATCAAACTTTTAAAACAAAAAGGAATATAAAAATAGCTATTGTAGGAATTGGTTATGCAGATGGCGTATCTAGATCTCTGAGCAACAAAGGTTATTTATATTACAAAAACATGAAATTTAAAATAATTGGCAGAATTTCAATGGATACGATAACCATAGATATTACTAAAAGTAAAATAAAAATAAAAACAGGAATGTTTTTAGATATTATCAATTATAAATATGACATTGAGAATATGGCAAATAAATGCTCCACTATTAGCAACGAAATTTTAACGTCTATTTCAAATAGAGTTGAGAGAGTTTATATAAAATAATATAATTATGAATAAAACAATTCAATTATTTTTATCTTTTTTAACTTTAATTTTTTTTATATATTTTTCATTTCATTTTAAAATTGATGCTTCATCCGATACTTTAATTTTACAAAATGATGAAGATTTTAAATTCTTTAATAAATACAATAAAATATTTCCAAACAAAAACTTTTTAGTTTTAGCTATAAAATCTAATAATCAAATTGATAATGAATTCATTAAAAATATTAAAATTTTAAGAAATAATTTAATTAATATTGATCAAATTGATAGTATTTTTACTTTATTAGACGCACCAATATTAATATCCTCAAATTTAAAACTTTCAGATTTAAGTAATACTATTATACCTACATTAAAAGACACAAATATACCTTTAAATAGGGTTCTAGATGAATTTTCTAAAAGCCCTTTATTTCAAAATCAAATAATTAATAATAAAAAAAACATAACATCATTGATAATCTATCCAAAAGAAAATCTTAAGTTTTCAAATTTAAAAAAAGAAAAAGAAGAAATATTAAAAAAATTTAAGAAAAATTCTAAAGAATATAATAATATTAATGAACAGTATAAAAATGAAAAATACTTATTTAATCAACAAAGAAATATATTAATAAACAATATTAGAAATAAAATTAATAAATTAGATTTTCCCTATGAAAATTATTTAGGGGGAATAGATCTTATTGCTGATGATACTATAACTTACGTGAAAAATGACATTTATACATTTGGAATAACAGTATCATTTTTTCTTATAGTTATTTTATTTTTATTTTTTAGAAGTTTAAAATGGGTCTTAATTCCATTAATTGCATCTATTTATTCAATAATTGTAATGATAGGACTAGTTGGTTTTTTAAAATGGGAAATAACAGCTATATCAGCAAATTTTATTTCTCTTATGTTAATTTTATCAATTTCAATGAATATACATATAATAAATAGATATAGAATAAACATTTTTCAAAATTCAGAAACATCTATTTTGATAACTTTAAAAGAAATGTTTTATCCGTGCTTTTATACATCACTAACTACAATAGTTGCATTTGGATCTCTGCTATTTTCAGATATTAAACCTATTATTGATTTTGGAAAAATTATGATTATTTCATTGTTAATTATTTTTTTAACATCGTTCACTATTTTACCACTTTTAATTTCTTTAAAATCTTCAATTAAAAATAATAAAAATTTAATTAATCCACTTAATAATATTTTTTACAATCTTTCTTTAAATAAATCTTATTCTATACTTCTTTTTAATTTAATTTTTTTTATTTTAAGTATTATAGGAATTAATTTACTAAAAGTAGAAAATAGCTTTATTAATTATTTCAAAAAAAGTTCAGAAATTTATCAAGGAATGAAATTAATTGATGAAAACTTAGGAGGAACCACTCCATTAGATATTATAATTAAGTTTCAAGATGATGATATAGATTTTCTAGATAATAATTCGAATGATTCTAAAGAAGATGAAACAGAAATTGATCTATCTATTGATGGAGATTTATTTAATTCAAATAATTCATCTGGATGGTTTAATGATGATAAATTAGAAGTAATTAAATATATTCATAAATATCTTCAAGAAAAAAAAGAAATTGGAAAAGTGCAATCAATTTACTCTTTAATTGAAGTAGCAGAAATGATTAATAAAGACAATTTAGATTCATTTACTTTAAATATATTATATAATGAAATTCCTGAAGAATACATAGATCAATTAATTCTGCCATACCTTTCAATAGAGAAAAATATGGTTAAGATAAGTGCAAGAATATTAGATTCAAAAGAAATTCAAAGAAATTTACTAATTAAAGAAATAAATGAAAATTTAAAAAATAAGTTTGAAATTGTTGAAGAAATTAAAGTTAATGGCTTATTAGTACTTTACAACAACATGCTTCAATCTTTATTTATTTCACAAATAAAATCTTTTGGGATTGTTATTTTTATGATTTTTTTAATGTTTTTATTATTATTTCAATCTTTTAAACTTAGTATTATAGGAATAATACCAAATATATTTGCCTCATCTTTTATTCTTGGACTAATTGGATTTTTAGGAATTCCTTTAGATATAATGACTATTACTATAGCTGCAATTACAATAGGAATAGCTGTAGATAATACAATTCATTATATTTACAGTTACAAAAATAATAAGATTGTAAATAAATTATCATCAATAAAATCATTGGATGTTTCACATAAAACAGTAGGTCAAGCAATATTGACAACTTCTTTAACAATCTCTTTTGGGTTTTGTGTACTTGCTTTATCTAATTTTATACCAACAATCTTTTTTGGACTTTTTACAGCATTAGCAATGATTCTTGCCATGTTTGGAGTTTTAATTACAATTCCATCAATAATTAAACACTTTAAATTATGAACTCAATTCTAAACAACTTATATATTTTAGATTATATTTTTTTAATAATTATTTTTATAATAACTTTCTTATGTTTGATAAGAGGATTTATTCACTCTATATTAAGTTTATTGACATGGATTGGTTCAATTATTTTAACTTTAAATTTCTATTCTTCTTTATCAAATTTTATCGCTTATCAATTAAATAAAATTAATTTTTTTAATAATTTAGATCAATTAACTCAAATAATTGGAATAATTATCTCAATTCCATTATTATTTATATTTTCACTAATGGTTCTAAGAAAAATTAGAAAAATTATTAGCTCAGATATTGATCAAGCAACATTGGGTAGAATTTTTGATAAATCTCTTGGATTAATGTATGGTTTATTATTCAATTACATAATTTTTTCAACAATTATTTTTTTTCTTTCTACATTGAATGAAAACTATTTCTTTTTAAAAGATTTATTAAATTTTTTAATAGATAACTCTTTTATAATTAATAATATAAATTATTTAAATGAAACTTATATTTATCAATTTTTACCTAACTTCAGAAACTACGAAGAATTAGGATAAATTAATTATAAGGATTTTCTGATTTATTAAAAACTAAATTTATATTTTGATTTTTTATTTTAAAATAATTATTAAAATTGTTTTTTAAATATCTGATATAATTTTTATTTAATTTATGATTAAAATTACTAAATATTTTAATTGTAATTGGAGAATCTTTTACTTTAAGTGCATATTTAAATTTCACATTTTTTTTATCAATTAATGGATGTTTATATTTTTTTGTAGCCTCATTTAACCATTTATTAATAATACTCGTTGTAATATTAACATTTGAACTAGTAAGATTTAAATAAATATATTTTAGAATTTTTTTTACATCAGTTTTAATAAATGAAGATATAAAAAATATTTCGATATTTTTAATTTGATGTAAATCATTTTTTATATCTAATTTAATTTGATTTTTGTAAAATTTTTTATCTAAAATTAAATCTATTTTATTAAAGATAATAGCTAAATATTTTGATCGTTGAGAAATTAATTTGATTATTCTCTTATCTTGTCTATCAAAATTTTTTTTTGAATCTATTAAAATTATTGAAAAATCTATTTCGTGCATTTTACTAATTGTTTTTTTTATCGATAATTCACTAATACTTTGATTTATAATTTTAGATTTTCTTCCTATACCAGCTGTATCATAAATTTTAAATTTTAAATCTTTGTAAATAAAATTTTCAGAAACATAGTCAGAAGTAGTTCCAGCTTTAGAATCAGTAATTGATCTTTCATATCCTAATAAAGAATTCATAAAAGTACTTTTACCAGCATTAGGTTTGCCAAATATCGCTAAAATATAATCATAATTATTTGATATTTTGATATTTTTAGATTTAGAATTAATTTTAAAAACAAATTTTTTTAAATTATCAAATCCAGTATTATGTGAGCATGAAATAAAATAATATTCATCAATTCTATATTTTAATATTTCAGCTATTTTTTGATTTTTATTGTCATTTTTATTAGCTATTAAAATACAAGTTTTATTTAATTGTCTTATTTTTTTTAGTATTAATTGATCATTTATAGTAAATAAATCATTATGATCCACAACAAATAATATTGTATCTATATTTGAAATTAAATTTTTAATTATTAGAATATTTTTCTTATTTATTTTATCTTTAGAAATTAAATTTAAGCCAGGAGTATCATATATAAAGTCTTCAGATCTTGATATCTTAGATTTATGCCAATCTTTTGTAGTGTTTGATTCAAAATGAGTAATATTTTTATTTTTTGAAGTTAAAATATTAAAGATTGAGGTTTTTCCTACATTACTATTTCCTATTAAAATATATTTCATTTTTTAAATATTAAATTTTTGGAATTTTTTTGTGAAAAAATATAAAAATCTTTATTAAAAGTTATACTATCCAGGTTATTAATTTTTAAATTTAATTTATCGAGAATAGAACCATTTGTTTTATCAATATTTAATAATGTACCATCATTTAATATCATATGTAAAAACTGATCATTAACTGATACATATGTAATATGATTTTTTTCAAGATCTATTTGATTTAAATCAATTGTCCAAAAAATATTGTTATTTTTAATGTTATATACTTTTAGAATATTACTATTATCAATAACAAATAAACTGTTATTTTTAAAAAGAAATGATTTGATATTTTTAAATTGCTCATTAAAAATTAAAAATTTTTGATTATCTAAATCATATGAATATAAATTTTTATTATCCTCTAATATGACAAAAATATTATCATATATATGGATTGTTGATTGATAATTATATGATAATAAATTGTTTTGATTTATTTCTGATAAAAAATTTAATTCATTTTGCTCACCCATAATCATATCTACTGAAGTAGTTATTCCATTTGGTAGTTTAAAAAATATAAAATTTTTATACACTTGAAGATCTCCACCTGTTGATAAAGATGGTTTATCTAATTCATATTTATATTCCCATTCAATATCACCATTCTCTGTATTAATGGACATAATTTTATTGGTATTAAAAATAATAATCAGTTTATTTTCATAAATTTTTATTGGAGTTCTTAAAATTTGATTTAGTTCTTTTTTCCATATTAATTTTAAATCTTTAGTGAATTTAATAATCGTGCCATTTCCTAAGGCTATAAAATAATGATTTTTATCTTTAGATATAAATGCAGGAAATAATTCATTATTTACCTTTTCAATAATTTGATATTTATTTTTACTTTCTAAATTAATAAGATCAATAATATTTAATTGACCTTTCTTATTAATGAAAAGAAGAGAATTATTATCTATTAATATTGAAGAAGATTTAGCAAATAATTTTTCATCATTTCCAATTGAAAATTTAAATACTTGATCAAAATTTGACGAAAATGACCATTTATAATAATCATTTCTATTATAATAATCTTTAATTAAAGGGTCTTCTTGATTAATAATGTCGTTATGAATAAAATCATTTTGTTCATAAACTTCATTATTTTTATCATTATATTGAACCATTTCATTTTTTTCTGAATTTGAGCACGAAAATAGAAAAGTAAAAAAAAATGCTAATATTAAATATTTATTGATATTTATTAAATTCATTTAATTTTTTAACTCTTTCTTTAATGCTTGTTGAAATTAAAGCATCATTCATAATTTGCTCTGAAAGAATTTTTATATCTGTTTTATTATTTTCCTTTAGAGCTAAGAGAAATAAGATTTCATTTTTATAACCTTTAAATGATACATCATCATTGTTGATATTGTTAATTAAATCAATTATTTTCTCTTTTGATAAATACTCAATTAAATTATACGCAGCATGTATTGAAATTATACTTTTATAATTCTTATCTATGTTTTTTTTATTTAATAATTGTTCATATTTTTTATAAGCATCATCGTAATTTGAATTTTTAATATCATTTTTGATAATTTCTAATGAAGCAAATATTCCATATATATTTTTTTCTTTAGATATTTCCTGCATTTGACTTATAAATGAAGATGTATTAGTTATATTTAAAGTTTCATCAAATTTAACACTTGTATGCATAATATTATTTTGTTTTTGATAAAAATAATACTGAAAGATAATTAAAATTAATAGTATAGCTAGAAAAAAATATATTATAAAAATATATTTTTCTTTAACTGTTTTAATTATACTATTAAGAATATTACTCATCTCTCCACTTAATTGAACAGCCCATACTATTATTTTGATTTATAGGTCCTTTGTTCGTATCTTTAATTAATTTCATTGCTGAATATAATTCCCTAGAAATTTCTTTTTCATTATTGTTCATTGTCCCTGAGTCTATTCTTCCTCGATATTGAAGTTCGAGATTCTTATTAAAACCAAAAAAATCTGGAGTACATTGAGCATTATAAATTTTTGCAATTTGTTGAGTTTCGTCATACAAATATTGAAATTGAAATTTATACTTTTGAGAAAAAATTTTCATATTGTCAAATGAATCATCCGGATATTTATTTGTATCATTGGACATAATTGCAATAGTATTGATATCATATTTAGATAATTCTTTTGCTTCAAAAGATAATCTATCAGCTATGGCTTTAACATATGGGCAATGATTACAAATGAATGCAATAACAGTTCCATTAACTCCTTTTAAGTCATTTAATGAATAAGTATTCTCATCTATTGATTTTAATTTAAAATCAAAAGCTTTCCAGCCAAAATTACAATTCAAAGAATTTACAACCATTTTTGTATTTTAATGTTATAATTAAATATTATTAATGTCTTTGATCCCTTTAACATCTTACCAATTTAATCACAATTCTAAAATATATTTTTCAAAATATGAACTAAATTTAATATTAGAATGCTATTCTTTTGGTGTATCCACAGGAGAATGGAAAGATTATTCTATAAATTTTGATAAACATAGTGCAAAGTTTTGTTTTTATAAAAATACGTCGTCATTTCCTGAATATTCACTAATCAAAAAAAATGTCAAAAAACCATATACTTTGAAGTTTAAGGGAAAATTACAAATATCAAAAAATAACATTAATGAAATTATATTTTTTTTAAAAAGAAAAAATATAAAGATTTTACAATAAAGTATTTTCAGTCCGAAAATACCCCTTAGCTATAAAATAAATTTCTGATGACTCACTTCTAGATGATTTGGGTTTAAATTCTTTTACTGTTTTAAAATTTTTTTTTAAATTGTTGATTAATTCTATATCTTTACTCCCTCTCCAAATTTTGAAAACTAGTGAACCATTTTTTTTTAAAATCAGTTTTGATATGTCAATAATATTATTTACAAGAGACATAATTCTTAAATGATCTGTGCTTTTATGTCCAGTTGTATTAGGAGCAACATCTGAGAGAACTAAATCAAAATAATTTTTACAAGAATTAAAATCATATTCTAAAAAATTTTTTTTATGAAATAATATTTTTTTATTTTGAAATTGCATCGGTAATAAATCAAAGCAATATATTTTTACTCTATGATTTCTGGAACAAATAATTTGAGACCATCCTCCTGGAGATGACCCAAATTCAGCTATAGTATTCGATTTTAAAATTAAATTAAATTTTTCATCTATCTCAATAAGCTTAAAAGCTGACCTAGATACATATCCAAGAGATTTAGCTTTTTTAACATAAAAATCATAATTTTGTCGTTGTATCCATTCTTTAGATTTCATAAATAATATGTTGTTTTATTAAAATAATAAAATATATAATCCAATTATATAGTATTATGAGAAAATCCTTAATAATTTCGTTTATAATCATTATTGCTGTTATAGGATGGTTTGCATCAGGTTATTATTCTAATGGTTCTAAATATTCAGAGCAAGCTAAAAACAATGATAATTCTCAAAACAAAGTAGAAGAAACCAATGATGATAAAGCTATTAAAGTTGAATCTACTTTATCTATAGCTCAAAAAGTAGATCAATCTATTTATTTACAAGGACAAACTATTGAAAATAGAAAAATAGAAATAAAATCAAAAACTGCTGGAAATATAATTATTAAAAATTTTAAAAGAGGTCAAATTGTAAGACCTGAAAGTCTTCTTGCTCAAATTTCTATGGAAGACAGAAAAGAGCTATTAAGTAGTTTTGAAAAAGAATTAAAAAAAATAAAGAAAGAAATTTTATTAAATAAAGAAAAAAAAGAAAATAATTCTATAAAAGTAATTGAACAAATTAATTTATATGAAATTGAATATAATTCTGCAAAAGAATTAATTAATAAAGGTCTTGGTTCAAAATCAAAATTAAGTCTCGCTTCCTTTAATTTGGCTCAAGCTAAATCTAATCTAAAAGACATTGAATTAAATTATGAATCACAAAGTGTAAATTTAGAATCTCAACTTGAAAACATAAAATCAAGAATTAAAAATATTAATATTGATATAAATAATACTAATATTTACCCTCCTTTTACTGGAATAATAGAAAAAAATTATGTTGAAATTGGTGATTTTGTTCGTCAGGGAGATATTCTTTTTAATATTGTTGATTTAAATCCTATTAAAATTCAAGGATATTTATCAGAAAATGATGTCAATAAAGTTAAATTGGGTACAAAAACAAACATAGAAATTAATTCTATTAATAAAATTGGTGAAGTAACTTTTATTTCTCCTGTGGCAGAAGTGAATACAAGAACTTTTGAATTCATTATTGAGGCAAATAACGATGATCTTTCTTTTAAAAGTGGTTTAACTGCATCAATAATTATTAATATAGAATCAGTTCAAGCGCACAAAATACCACCATCAATTTTATCTCTTGATGATGAAGGGACTGTTGGTATTAAAGCTATAGAAAATAATAAAGTTGTGTTCTTTCCTACAAAAAGAATTAAAGATACTATTGATGGAATGTGGGTTTCTGGACTTCCAAGAGAAGTAATAATTATAACCGCTGGTCAGGAATATGTTACAGTTGGTCAAAATATAAAATATAATTAATATAATGAATATTATTGATCACGCTTTATCTCGATCTAGGGTTGTTATTGGTATACTAGTTTTTATTTTTATTGCTGGTACAGCTTCTTATATAACTATTCCTAAAGAAGCCACCCCTGACGTTAATATTCCTTTTATTTATGTTTCTTTATCACAAAAAGGTATTTCCCCTGATGACTCAGAAAGGCTCCTAGTCAAACCTATAGAGGACGAAGTCAAAACTGTAGAAGGTTTAAAAGAACTAAGATCCACATCTTACAATGGAGGTGGAAACATTATTCTAGAATTTAATCCAGGTTTTAATGCTGATAAAGCTATGGATGATATAAGGGAAAAAGTGGACAGAGCTAAAGGAGACCTCCCTTCTGAGGCTGATGAACCAACAGTTAATGAAGTTAATATTAGTGCCTTTCCAATACTCTTGATTACTTTAAGTGGAGATCTCCCTGATAGAACTCTTCAGGATCATGCTGAAATAGTAAAAGATGAAATTGAAACTATTCCTAGTGTATTAGAAGCTAAAATAGGCGGAAAAAGAGAAGAACAAGTTGATGTTATAATAGATGTAAGATCTCTTGAAGGATATAATATAAATTTAGAAGAATTAATCAGTATAGTAAATCAAAATAATATGATGGTTTCTGCTGGTGGACAGGATACTGGTGATGGAAGCTTTTCAATTAGTGTCCCAGGTTTATATGAAGATATAAATGATGTTCTTGATACTCCTATAAAAAGTTTTGGTGACTCTGTTATAACTTTTAGAGACATTTCAACTGTAAAAAGAACTTTTGAAGATAGAAATTCTTTTGCTAGGGTTAATGGTAAAAATTCAGTTACAATTGAAGTCTCAAAAAGAGTTGGCGAAAATATTATTGAAACTTCTGATATGGTTAAAAAGGTTGTAAATAATACAAGTATTAATTTCCCTCAAAATTTAAATATAACATTTAGTCAAGACCAATCTAAAAATATTAAAACTATGCTCAACAGTTTACAAAATAATGTAATTGCTGCAATTATTTTAGTTTTAATTATTATTTTAGGTATATTAGGAATTCGATCAGGTTTTTTAGTAGGTGTATCTATTCCAGGAGCTTTTTTATCAGGAGTTTTGGCTTTATCTATAATGGGTTTTACAGTCAATATTGTTGTATTATTTGCTTTAATTTTATCAGTTGGACTTCTGGTTGATGGGGCCATCGTAGTTGTTGAATATGCGGATAGAAAAATAAATGAAGGAAATTCTATAAGAGACTCTTATGCAGCTGCATCAAAAAAAATGGCTCTGCCTATAATTGCATCAACTGCAACCACTTTAGCCGCTTTTCTGCCATTAATCTTTTGGCCAGGACTAGCAGGGGAATTTATGAAATATCTTCCAATAACCTTAATATGTGTTTTATCTTCATCTCTATTTATGGCTTTGCTATTTGTGCCTGTGGTAGGTAGTTCAAGTGCTACAATAATTAGGGTTCTACTTCAAATAATCGCCCCTTTAATAGTAGCATTTATTGCTTTTAATATATTTCAAATAATTAGTTCTTATCAAAATATTCAATTTTTAAAATTACCAATAAACATTTTAAAATATTTAGTTCCACTAGGTGCTTTTATTTTTACATCAATAAAAATCATTCCATATATTTCTAAATTAAGTAAAAAAATGAATGCACCTGTAAAAAATATTTCAAAAGTTGCACTAGCTTTATCTTCTGAAAGTAAAAGTTCTCCTATGGAATTACCTGGTTTAACAGGCATTTATTCTAAAATTATCGATAAATTACTAAATCATCCATTTAAAGTAGTTTTAACTTCTATTTTTATTTTGATTTCTGTTCAATTTATGTATGCTAGATTTGGAACTGGAGTTGAATTTTTTCCCAATGTAGAGCCAGATCTCTCAAAAATTGTTGTATATGCTAGAGGAAATTTATCAGTAGAGGAAAAGAATAATTATGTTTCAAGAGTAGAAAATATTATTTTAGATATCCAAAATGAGAGAAATGAATTTCAAAATATTTACTCAATTAGTGGAAATGTATCTGACCAATCTGAAGACTCTGAAGACTTCATTGGATCGATTTCTTTGGAATATAAAGATTTAGAATATAGAAGACCATCAACAGAAATTTTAAAAGATATAATGGTCAAAACTAAAAAAATAAATGGAATAAAAGTTGAGACAAGAGAACAAGAAGCTGGACCTCCTACTGGTAAGCCAATAAATATTAAATTAACCTCACCTAATAAAGTTTTATTAACTTCTGAGGCAACTAGATTAATGTCATTTATTGAACAGTATCCTGGATTAGTAAATGTTCAAGCAAACTTACCAGCTCCTGGGATAGAGTGGGAAATTAAAGTAAACAGGAAACAAGCTTCAAAATTTGGAGCAAATATATCAAGTATCGGAAATGCAATTAAATTATCTACAAATGGAATAAGATTAGGAGAGTATAGACCTGATGACTCGTCAAACAGCATTCCCATTTATTTAAGATATCCTCAAGAAGGTAGAACTCTTGATGTATTTCAAAATTTAAGAATAAACACAGGAAATGGATTGGTTCCCATTTCAAATTTTGTTGAAGTTGTTCCAAAAAGTAAAGCTGGAAATATCGTAAGAATTAATTCTAAAAATGCCATTAATATTCAATCTGATGTGGAGACAGGAATATTTGCTGATAGTAAAATGAAAGAGCTAGAATATGTTTTAGGAATTTCAAAAAATATACCAACTTTCAGAGGTCAACCTTTAGATAATCTAACTAAATTTAATCTAAATCCTAATATAAGAGCGCAGCTTACAGGAGAAAGTGAAGATCAAAAGGAAGCTCAAGAATTTTTATCAAGAGCCTTTATGGTAGCATTATTCTTAATGCTAATGATTCTTTTATTACAATTCAATAGTTTTTATAGTAGTTTTTTAATTTTATTTGCTGTTATAATGTCTACAGCTGGAGTTTTAATTGGATTAATGATAACTGGACAAGCTTTTGGTATAGTCATGACAGGCGTGGGGGTTATTGCTTTGGCAGGAATTGTTGTAAATAACAATATAATTTTAATAGATACTTTTGATTATTTAAAAAATGAAACTTCAAGTATTAAGGATGCAATAGTGAAAACAGGAGCTCAAAGATTAAGACCTGTATTATTAACCACTTTTACCACTGTTTTAGGTCTATTACCGATGGTAACAATGACTAATGTAGATTTTATTACAAGAGAAATTAAAGTTGGAACTCAAGATACTCAATGGTGGGTTCAATTATCAACAGCTATTGTTTTTGGATTAATTTTTGCAACTTTACTAACTTTAATTGTCACTCCTTCACTTTTAATGTTGAGAGAAAATTTTAAAAAGTGGTACCAAAATAAGGCTAATTCCTAATTTTATCAGAATAAGTTACAGTATATACTATTGATAGAACATAAGATACGCCTAATATTATTAATGTTTTCCAAACATTAGAAAATAAACTTATACAAATTATTGCTATTAATAAAATAATCCATTTTGAATATTTTTTTTTAAAGTTAAAACTTTTAATAGACAATGTAGGTATTTTACTAATCATTAATAATGAGACTAATAATAAATTAATTATGTTAAGATAAGGATTTTGAAAAAAATCAATTTCCATATCAATATATATATAAAAAGGTAATAAACTTAAATAGGCAGCTGCTGGAGATGGAATGCCAATAAAATATTTATTAGAATCAATATCCTTTGTAGATAAATATATATCAGCTGTAAATCTTGCTAAACGTAATGCTGAACAAATTACAAAAAAAAGAGTAATGCTCCAACCAAAAGAGCCTAAATAATTAGTACTCCAAAAATATATGAATATGCTTGGTGCTACTCCAAAAGATATAACATCACTGAGAGAATCAAGTTCAGCTCCAAAAAAACTACCTTCACCTCGTAATTTTTTAGCAAACCACCCATCAAAAAAATCAAATATTGATGCTAAAATAATTAAAAAAATTGCAATTTTCCATTCATTATTTATTGAATATCTAATTGATGTTAACCCGCAGCATAATGAAAATAATGTAATAGTATTTGGAAGATATTTAGATAGCAAATTTTCATTCATACTTAGTTTTTTCATATTAAAATACTATTTTCTATTTTTTTTATCATTCTAGGATTTGAAATTATTGTTTCTCCTCCCAATACAGTTTGGCCTATAGAAACTAGGGGAGAATAATGAAGTGGAAGATATAAATCCACTCTGCTACCAAATTGAATAATACCAAATTTATTACCTTTTTTAACATTTTGCTCTTCTGTTAAATCACAAATTATCCTTCTTGCAATTAAACCCGCTATTTGTGTGACAATAATTTTTTCTGATTTATTATTTTCAATTAAAATTATATTTTTTTCATTATGTATACTTGCTTTATCCAAAGAAGCATTAAAAAATTTTCCTGGAATATAAATAACTTTTGAAATTTTACCATCAACTGGCAATCTATTTACATGAACATTAAAAACATTTAAGAAAATACTAATTTTTAAGAATTCATCATCTAATTTTAATTCTTTAGGAGCTTTTGTTTTACCAATATATGTAATTAAACCATCAGCTGGAGAAATTACAAAATCCTCTTTAGGTATTACTCGAACTGGATCTCTAAAGAAAACTATTGTAAAAATAGTAATAATTAAGAAAAAAACACTAATTAATGTAAAAAAAGGGTAAAATAATATTGATAATATTCCAAAAAAAATTAAATATACCCAGCCAGCTTTGTGAATCTTAAAATTTATTTTGTTCATAAAAATTAATTTAATTAGACTGATATAGAATTATGAAAATAAAATCTTTAACTATTTATTGCTCAAGCTCAAATTTTTTAAATAAAAAATACTATGATATATCTAAGAAAATTGGGGCATTTTTAGGAGAAAAAAATATTAAAATTATATATGGTGGAGGTAAAGCCGGGATTATGGGATGTATTTCAAAATCAGCATATAAAAATGGCTCTAAAGTAATTGGTATAATTCCTAAATTTTTAGAAAAAAAAGAAAATATTAACTACAATATTACCAAAACCATTATTGTTAATGAGATGTCAAGAAGAAAAAAATTATTGTTTGAAAAGAGCGACTCAATATTAATTTTACCAGGAGGATCTGGAACAATAGAAGAAGCTACAGAAATTATCTCTTGGAAATTTTTAGGAATTCATAACAAACCTATTATAATATTTAATTACCTTAACTACTGGAAAGAGTTAATAAATTTATATAAAAAATCAAAAAATCATAATTTTGGAAATAAAAATTTACAATCAATTTGTATAATTGTAAATAATTTTAAAGAATTTAAAGAAATATTTAAATGAAGAAAATTTTAGTAAAAAATCCAATAGTTGAATTAGATGGTGATGAAATGACAAGGATATTATGGTCATTTATAAAAGATAAACTTATACTGCCATATTTAAACATTGAAATTAAATATTTTGATTTAGGTATTAAAAATAGAGATGCTACCAATGATGAAATAACAATAAAAGCTGCAGAAGCTATTAAAAAATACAGAATTGGAATCAAATGTGCAACTATTACTCCAGATGAGGAAAGAGTTGAGGAGTTTCAATTAAAAAAAATGTGGCGATCTCCAAATGGAACTATAAGAAACATCTTAGGAGGAACTATATTTAGACAACCTATTATTTGTAATAATGTACCAAGAATTGTAAAAAATTGGAACAAACCTATAATAGTAGCTAGACATGCTTTTGGTGATCAATATAAAGCAACAGATACAATAATACCAAGTAAAGGAAAACTAAAATTAGTCTTTGATGCTGAAAATAATATTGACTCATTTTCAAAAAATGTTTTTAATTTTGATTCAAAAGGTATAGCTTTATCTATGTATAATATTGATGAATCAATTATTGATTTTGCTAGAGCTTGTTTTAATTATGGATTAAATTCAAATTGTTCAGTTTTTTTATCTACTAAAAATACTATTTTAAAAATTTATGATGGACGATTTAAAGATTTATTTGAACAAATATATAAGTCAGAATTTAAAGAAAAATTTAATAATAAAAATATCATTTATGAACACCGATTAATAGACGATATGGTTGCTTCTTCTATGAAATGGGAAGGAGGATTTCTTTGGGCTTGTAAGAATTATGATGGAGATGTACAGTCAGATTCAGTAGCGCAAGGATTTGGCTCTTTAGGACTTATGACAAGTATGTTAATGACTCCAGACGGTAAAATAGTTGAATCTGAAGCGGCTCATGGGACAGTAACTAGACACTATAGAAATTATCAAAAAGGTAAAGAAACTTCAACTAATCCGATTGCATCAATTTTCGCTTGGACTAGAGGTTTAAAATTTAGAGGAATATTTGATGATAATAATGATTTAATAAATTTCTCTAAAAAATTAGAAGAAACGTGTGTTGAAACAGTTGAGTCTGGCAAAATGACAAAAGATTTGGCTTTATTAATCAATAAAAATCAAAAATGGTTAAATACAAAAGACTTTCTTAATGCTTTAAAAAATAAACTTGAAGAGAAACTATTATAAAGTATAGATTTTATCTTTTAATTTACTGATTGCATCATTAATTTTAAAAAAATTTTTTCCGCCAGCCTGGGCTAAATCTTTTCTTCCTCCGCCTCCCTTACCTTCTAAAATAACAGAAATATCTTTAATCATTAAGGATGAGTCAAATTTATTATTTAAATCTATAGTAGAACCTAAAACAATAGATATTTTAGAATCATTTTTTGAAATTATACAGGCAATGCATTTATTTGGATATTTAGATTTTTGATCATCAATAAACTTTTTTAAAGAATTAATAGGATAATTTTCAGCGATCAAATAAATAAAGGTGATATTATTTATTTTTTCAATAATAATTTTATCATTATTTTTATTTAAATTAATTTTTTGCTTTAATTTATCATAAATTTTTTTTAATTCTTTTAATTGTAAATTTGTATCAAGATCATGATCAATATTAATTTTAATTGTAGGATCAATTTTATTAATTTTTAATCTATAGTCATGAATATTTTTTAAATTACTTTTTTCAATTTCTTGATTTAATTTTTTAATATTTTTAATGTAATTATTTACATGTATATTTGTTACAGCTTCTATTCTTTTAACTCCAGATGCAATATTGGATTGATTAATGATTTTGAAATTTTTAATTTCACTTAATTTTTTTACATGAGTACCTCCACAAAGTTCTTTTGAAAAAAAGACATCTTCATTATTTTGAATCGTAATAACTCTAACTTCATCTTCATATTTTTCTCCAAATAAAGCTATAGCCCCGTCTTCTATAGCTTTCTTTTGATCCAGAATTTTAGTTTTAATTTCTAAGTCATCACTGATCTGTTGATTGACTAAATTTTCTATATTTTTAATGATATCTTCATTTATTGGAAGATTGTGATTAAAATCGAATCTTAATTTTTGATCATTTACTAGTGATCCTTTTTGAGAAACATGGTTACCTAAAATTTTTCTCAATGCAGAATGTAAAAGATGTGTTGACGAATGGTTATATTTTATAAATTCTCTTCTTTGTATATTTATTTTTGCCTCAACAGAATCTTCTAATTTACATTCACCTTTTAGAACTTTTCCATGATGTAAAAAATAGTTTGCAAATATCCTAGTTGTATTTTCAACTTTAAATTCAAAATTTTCATTAATTAGAACTCCTGTATCTCCAACTTGTCCACCGCTTTCACTATAAAATGGAGTTTGATTTAAAAATATAATACCTTCATCATTAATTTTTAAATTTTTAACATTTTTTTGATTAAAAATAATTGCTTTGATTTGACTTTGTGTAATATTTTTATCATATCCTAGAAATTCTGTTGGTTGAAGAGTTTCAGTAATATCATACCATATATTATGATATTCAATATTTCCTATACCTTTCCAACTTTTTCTAGCTCTACTTCTTTGTTCATTCATTTTAGAATTAAATGATTTCATATTTACCTTGATATTTTTGTCTTTTAAGTAATCTTCTATTAAATCAATTGGAAATCCATATGTATCATATAATTTAAAAGCAACATCTCCATCTAGAGATTTTGAAGATTTATTAATTTCTTGTTCTAATAATTTAATACCTTTTTCAACTGTTTCTTTAAATTTTGTTTCTTCATTAAAAAAAGTGTTATGAATTAATTCATTTGCTAAAATTAATTCAGGAAATGAATCTTTCATGTTTTCAAGAAGAATAGGAAAAATTTTATGAAATACAGGTTCTTTATTTCCTAATGTATGAGCATGTCTCATTCCTCTTCTCATAATTCTTCTTAGAACATAGCCTCTACCTTCATTAGAAGGCATTACTCCATCAGCTATTAAAAAAGAAGCTGATCTAAGATGATCAGCTATAACTCTGTGACTAGGACTAGATGACAAAGATTCATTATTAGATAATTCAACAGATTTTCGTATTAAAGATGAAAATAAATCAGTTGAATAATTATCATTAGATCCATTTAGTAATGCTGATATTCTTTCTAATCCCATTCCAGTATCAATTGATGGTTTGGGTAAATTTATTCTTTTATCAATATTAACCTGATCATATTGCATAAATACTAAATTCCATATTTCAATATATCTATCACCATCTTCATTTTTAGATCCAGGTGGTCCGCCTATATATTTATCACCATGATCAAAAAATATTTCAGAGCATGGTCCACAAGGGCCAGTTTCACCCATTGACCAAAAATTATCAGAGGTGCTAATTTTAATTATTTGATTATCAGATAAACCTGATATTTTTTTCCATAATTTATATGCTTGCTCATCTTCATTAAATATAGTGACTAATAGTTTATTTTTATTTATATCAAATTCCTGGGTAATTAATTTCCATGCTAATTCTATTGCTAAATCTTTAAAATAATCTCCAAAAGAAAAATTACCTAACATTTCAAAAAAAGTATGGTGCCTAGTTGTGTAACCAACATTTTCTAAGTCATTATGTTTACCGCCTGCTCTAACACATTTTTGTGATGTAACAGCTCTTTTAAAATCTCTTTTTTCTTTACCTGTAAAAACATTTTTAAATTGTACCATTCCAGAATTTGCAAACATTAATGAGGGGTCATTATGAGGAACTAAAGGTCCTGAATGTATAACTTCATGATTATTTTTTTTAAAATAATCAATAAATTTATTTCTAATTATTGTAGATTTCATAAATAATTATTATAATAGCATATTATATTATTTAATTTTAATTAAAAAAGGCGTTGATTTACAACGCCTAATTTTTGATATAAATAAGATATTTTAATTATTTATTATTTGATTCTTCCTTTTTTTTCACTTCAGTTTCGCCTTCCATCATAGCCTTTTCTACTATTCCTGCATTTTGAAGAACTTGTGATTGAATCTCATTAGCTATTTTTGGATTATCTTTTAAGAAAACTTTTGAATTTTCTCTTCCTTGACCTATCTTTTCACCTTTATATGAAAACCAAGCACCAGATTTATCAATAATTCCTGCCTTAACCCCTAGATCAATTAATTCTCCATTTTTAGATATTCCTTCTCCATACATAATATCAAACTCTACAACTTTAAAAGGAGGTGCAAGCTTATTTTTAACTACTTTTACTCTTGTATGATTGCCAATTATTTCATCTTTTTCCTTTATGGCTCCAATTCTTCTAATATCTAATCTTACAGATGAATAAAATTTAAGTGCATTGCCTCCTGTTGTAGTTTCAGGACTCCCAAACATTACACCTATTTTAGATCTTAACTGATTAATAAAAATTACCAAAGTGTTAGATCTTGCTATTGAGCTCGTTAATTTTCTTAATGCTTGAGACATTAATCTTGCTTGAAGACCTGGCAATGAATCCCCCATGTCTCCTTCTAACTCAGCTCTCGGCACCAAAGCTGCAACCGAATCTATGACTAAAACATCAATTCCTCCTGATTTTACTAGAGTATCAGCAATTTCTAATCCTTGCTCTCCGGTATCAGGTTGAGAAATTAATAATTCTTCAATATCTACTCCTAATTTTTTAGCATATGCTGGGTCTAAAGCATGTTCAGCATCAATAAATACACAATTTCCACCTTTTTTTTGTGACTCTGCGACTATTTGTGTAGCTAATGTAGTTTTTCCAGAACTTTCAGGCCCATATATTTCGACTATTCTTCCCTTAGGAACACCTCCAATGCCTAAAGCTATATCTAAACTAAGTGATCCAGTTGATATTGATTCTATATCTATTTTCGAATTAGAACCTAATTTCATAATTGAGCCTTTTCCGTAATTTTTTTCTATTAGGCCCACAGCACTATCTAAGGCTTTATTTCTATTTTCTTTTTCCATATTGTTTTTGTTTTCAATTACCTTAAATTTGGTTTGAGACATTGTATTTACTCCTTTTTTCCTATTTTTTTATAGTGATTCTTTCAAATGTTATTATTTCTGTACACGTTTTGTTCTTTTTTTTCTAGTTCTATTTTTGTTCTTTTTATAAATAATTGAAATATAATAATAATTTATTTTAACACATATAAAAAAAAAAATAAAATAGCTTGAAAATATGCAATAATTTTATTAATTCCTGCCCGATTCCAAAAATGAATAAAATTCCAAAAAAATATAAGCCAACAAAAAAAGAAAAATTTATGAATTCTAAAATGAAAGAATATTTTAGAGAAAAGCTAATTAAATGGAAAAAAGATTTACTTAAAGTTTCATCAAGCACATTAAGTGAACTTCAAAATGAAGAAAATACAATGAAACCAGACATAACAGATAGAGCTAGTGATGAAATACAAAGAAATATTGAATTAAGAACTAGAGATAGGGAGAGAAAATTAATTTTAAAGATAGATGATGCTTTAAAAAGAATAGATGATGGGACTTACGGATATTGTGAAGAAACTGGCGATCCAATAAGTTTAAAAAGATTAGAAGCTAGACCAGTTGCTACATTAAGCGTCGAGGCGCAAGAAATGCATGAAAAAAATGAAAAAATAAATACTATCAATAGATAATTAATGTAAAAGTAAGTTTAATGTCTCTAATAGATAGCTACAATAGAAAAATTTCATATTTAAGATTATCAGTTACTGATCGATGTGATTTGAGGTGTTTATATTGCATGAAAGAAAAAATGAATTTTTTGCCTAAAAAAGATTTACTTTCTTTTGAAGAAATAAGCAGATTGTGTGATAATTTTATAGATTTAGGAGTTAATAAAATTAGATTAACAGGGGGGGAGCCATTAGTAAGAAAAAATATAATTGATTTAATTCAATTATTAGGATCAAAAATTGATAATTCATCATTAAAAGAACTGACTATTACAACAAATGGAACTTTGCTTAGTAAGTATGCAGAAAAAATAAAAAAAAGTGGAATAAATAGAATAAATATTTCATTAGATACATTAAATAAAAAAAAATATAAAGAAATAACTAGATTTGGATTACTAGACAAAGTTTTAGAAGGAATTAAAATAGCAAAAAAAAATGATTTAGAAATTAAAATTAATACCGTTGCTTTAAAAAATTTTAATGATGATGAATTTGAAAAAATTTTATTATGGTGTAACAAAAATAAATTAGATTTAACATTTATTGAAGTAATGCCAATGAATGAAACAGATTCTCATCGTTATTTACAATTTATTCCACTTGATAATTTATACGAAAATCTAAATAAAAAATTCAATTTTTTCAAAATTGACAAAAATACAGGCGGGCCATCTAAATATTATAAAAGTGAGAAGTTAGATATAAATATAGGATTCATAACTCCTTTAACAAATAATTTTTGTGCGAACTGCAATAGAGTTAGAATTACGAGTACAGGTAGATTATATTTATGCTTAGGACAAAATGAATATGTTGATTTCAGAGATATTTTAAGAAATGACTTTACAGACTCTTATATAAAAGAAAAAATATTATTTGCATTAAATATCAAGCCTAAAGAACATAATTTTATCATTGAAAAAAATGTTAAGCCTTATATGCAAAGATTCATGAATGTAACTGGTGGTTAATGAAATTTCATTTTACTGCTGCTAATATTAAAGAAGCTCAAGAAGCAAAAGAAAAATATATTAATAAATATAATCAAACAATAGTATCTGAAGCAGATATAATTATTGCTATTGGTGGTGATGGTTTTTTATTAAAAACAATTCACGACTTTAAAGATTTAAAAAAATCTTTTTATGGGATTAATTATGGCTCTATTGGATTTTTAATGAATAAAGACGAAGATAAAGATCTACATAATATAATGAATAAGTCTCAAAAAATAAAAATAAAACCCTTACTTATGCAAGGTATTGATGTAAATAAAAATAAATTTCAATCAATTGCTTTTAATGAAGTATCCCTAATGAGGGAAACGCACCAAGCTGCAAAATTAAAAATACTAATCAATGAAATTATAAGATTAGAGGAATTAGTTTGTGATGGTATACTTGTTTCTACACCTGCTGGAAGTACAGCTTATAACTTTTCCGCTCATGGAAGCATTATTCCTCTGGATTCTAAACTTTTAGCTTTAACACCTATAAGTGCTTTTAGGCCAAGAAGATGGAGGGGTGCTTTATTATCTGAAAATACAAAAATTAAAATAATTTCAAATAACATAGAAAAACGTCCGGTTAGTGTTACAGCAGATCACAATGAATTTAGAAATATCATAGAAGTTGAAATACAAACCTCAAAAAATTTTACTGTCGAATTGTTATTTGATAACAATCATTCAATTGAAGAAAAAATTTTAAATGAACAATTTTATTCTTGATTTTTTTAAGTTTCTGCAAAGGCGCAAATTTTATTTCCGTCTAAATCTCTCAAGTAAGCATAATAGTTTTCATCATGTCTAGGTCCAGGATTCCCTTCATTAGTAGCACCTAGTTCAAGAGCTCTCTTATGTATCTCATTTACTTTTTCAGTTGTTTTGGCATCAAACGAGATCATAGTTCCATTTCCAATTGTTGCATTTTTTTTATTAAAAGGGATCATAATATAAAAATTTGCTATTAATTTATTTTTTTTTTCTTTTGCATAACCAATATATCTTCCCTCTTCTTCATCTACTCTAGTAATATCTATAATTTTTAAAATTTCATCATAAAATTTTGAACTTTTTTTTAAATCATTTGTTCCAAGTGTAACAAATCTAATCATATAAAAATCCTTTATTTTAATAATTAATATGGTAGCCGCGACTGGACTTGAACCAGCACTCCCAAAAGGGCAAGGATTTTAAGTCCTTTGTGTCTACCATTCCACCACGCGGCCAAAAAAAACTATCTATCAGAGTATTAAACTTTTTCCACCTAATAATGATATCATTTTCTTAATTTCTTTAATGATTTTTGATAAATCATCTTTTTGCCAAGAAGAAATAACAATATTTACTCCTCCTATTTTTTTCACAAAATTGAAATAAGGGTAACTACCAATATCAAAATCAGGAAATTTTTTTTGAATATTTGATAATTTTTTTGCAATTTTACTCTCAAATAAATCAGTTTTTAAAGTGATTGAAACAGTTTTTTTACCTTTTTTTAAATCTATTAGTATAGATTTAAACATAACTTCCATTATTGATGGAACACCTGGCAAAACATAAATGTTTTTAATGATAAAACCTGGAGCAGAGGTTAATGGATTCAGAATTAATTTACAACCCTCTGGCAACATAGCCATTTTTTTTCTACCTGTGTTTAATCTCTTATTAGAATAATGATTTTTTAAGATTTTATATGCCTCTTTATTTAAAATTACTTTTTTTTTAAATGCTTTAGCAATACTTTCTGTCGTTATATCATCATGAGTAGGCCCAATACCTCCTGTAGTAAAAACATAATTAAATTTTTTCCTATAATCTTTTACTGTATCTATAATAATTTTTTTATTATCAGGAATTATTTTAATTTCAGATAATTGAATTCCTGATTTTATCAAATGTTTTGCAATAAAATTTGAATTTTTATCATGAGTTCTTCCTGATAAAATTTCATTACCTATAATTATTATTCCTGCTGTAATTTTTTTCATAAAAATCTTATTTATATATTATAATTATAAATATAATTTGTCTTAAATATTTAAGTATTTATATAATTAGTATAAAGAATAACTATGAATAACATTCCAATACATAAATTTAAAGACTTTGAAGGTATGAGAAAGGCAGGAAAATTAACTGCTAAAATACTTGATGAACTAAATGATATAATTCAACCTGGTATTTCAACTGACAAAATAAATAATTTTTGTCATGATATGATTTTAGATAACGGGGCCACTCCTGCTCCTTTAGGATACAGAGGATTTCCAAAATCAATTTGCACATCTGTAAATCATATAGTTTGTCATGGAATACCTAGTGAAAACAAAATTTTACAAAGTGGAGATATTATTAACATAGATGTAACGGTAATTTTAAATGGTTGGCATGGAGATAGTTCTCGAATGTTTGTAGTAGGAAGAATTAACAAAAAAGCAGAAAATTTAATTAAAATAACTTATGAGTGTCTTCTAAAGGGAATAGAAGTGGCTATTCCAGGAAATCATTTTGGAGATATAGGGTATCAAATTCAAAAATACGCTGAGTCAAAAAAATATTCTGTTGTAAGAGATTTTTGTGGACATGGAATAGGAAAAATATTTCACACCCCCCCAAGTGTTCTTCATTTTGGAAAGCCTAATGAAGGTGATGAAATTAAACCAGGAATGTTTTTTACTATTGAGCCAATGATAAATATCGGAAAAAAAGAAGTTAAAATACTTAATGATGGATGGACAGCTGTAACTAGAGATAAATCTTTGTCAGCTCAATTTGAACACACAATAGGAATAACTGAAAAAGGTAATGAAATATTTACTTTATCTCAAAATAATTCTTATTTTCCTTTAAATATATTATAATAAAAATATGATACCTAGATATTCCTCAAAAAAAATTGAAAAAATATGGTCTTCGGAAAATAAATTTTCTATATGGCTAAAGATAGAATGTTTGATTGCAGAAAAACTTTCTATAGATGGTACTATTCCTAAAAAAGCCTATTTAGACATTAAAAGAAAATCAAAATTTAATGTCAAAGAAATAAATAAAATTGAAAAAAAAACTAAACACGATGTTATCGCATTTATTGAAAATGTCAGTAGCTATATTGGTTCTAGTTCCAAATTTTTTCATTACGGAGTTACGTCAAGTGACATTATTGATACAGCTTTTTCTTTGCAATTAAAACAATCTAGTGAGATAATTTTAAACGAATTAAAACAATTTTTAAAAATTTTAAAAAAAAATTCTATCAAATATAAAAATACTATTATGATTGGTAGAAGTCATGGTATCCATGCAGAACCAATTACATTTGGATTAAAACTTTTAACTTTTTATTCTGAATTCAAAAGAAATTATGATAGATTAAAAAATGCAAAAGAAGAAATTTCTATATGTTCTATTTCTGGTCCTGTAGGAACATATAATTCAATTAATCCTAAAATTGAGAAGTATGTAGCAAAGAAACTTAATCTTAAAACTGAAAATATTTCAACTCAAATTATTCCTCGGGATAGACATGCTATATTTTTTAGTGTTCTAGGAATTATTGCCTCATCAGTAGAAAGATTAGCAGTTGAAATTAGACATCTACAAAGAACGGAAGTTCAAGAAGTAGAGGAATTTTTTGATGCTGGTCAAAAAGGATCTTCGGCTATGCCGCATAAAAAAAATCCAATATTAAGTGAAAATGTTACTGGTCTAGCTAGATATATTAGAAGTAATGTAATCCCATCTATGGAAAATATAGCTCTATGGCATGAAAGAGATATCAGTCATTCAAGTGTTGAAAGAATAATCGCTCCAGATTCAACTATAGCAACTACCTTTATTATCTCAAGAATTTCTAAAATTATTAATAAATTAAAAATATACCCAAAAAACATGAAAAAAAATATGGACTTTTTAGGTGGAGCTAATTTAAGTCAATTAATTTTACTTGAATTGATCAAAAAAGGCCTGTCTAGAAAAAAATCATATGAAATAATACAATCAATCGCAATAAAATCATATAAACAAAGAAATTTTAAAGATATTTTAAAAAAAGATTCAAGAATTAAAAGACTTTTAAGTAATAATGAAATTAATAAATTAATATCAGATAATAAAATAGATAATCTTGATTTAATTTTTAAAAAAGTTTTAAAATAAATTTATGTCAATGAAAAAAGAAGAAATAATTAGCTTAATAAGGAAATCTATTCCTGATGCAAAAATTAAATTAGAAGAATTAAAAGATGATGGAGATCATTATAAAGCTATGATAAAATCAAAAACATTTAATGGAAAAAGTAAATTAGAGCAGCATAAAATGGTTTATAAATCTTTAAAAGGAAAAATGGGCAATGAATTACATGCTCTTATGCTAAATACTATGGAGGATGAATAAAATATGAATGAAAAAAATATTGATGTAACTGAATTAATAAATAATGAAATAAATACTAATGATATTGTTCTATTTATGAAAGGAACACCAGTTTTCCCTATGTGTGGTTTTTCAGCTGCAGTTGTTGAAATCTTATCAAATTTGAAAATAAAATTCAAAAGTATTAATGTGCTTGAAAGTGACGATTTAAGAGAAGGTATAAAAAAATATTCTGATTGGCCAACAATTCCTCAATTATATATAAAAAAAGAATTTATTGGTGGATGTGATATAATAAAAGAAATGTATGAAAATGGAGAATTAGTAAAATTATTAAATTCAAAAAATATTGAAGTAAATTAAAAATTGAAAGAATCTCTTTATAAAGGAATTATCTATGCATCTATAGCTTCAATTTTTTGGGGTCTTCCTACACCAATTTATTTTAATGAATTAAAATCTGTTAATGCAATTGAGGTAGTTTGTCATAGAGCAATATGGTCTTTTTTATTTCTTTTATTAATAATTATTTTATTAGGACGATTTAGAGAGTTCATAAATATTTTTTCAAATAAAACTCATTTTTTTTGTTTATCTTTAACTGGCATTTTAATATCAATTAATTGGCTTGGATTCATTTTATCTATTAATATAAATAAACTTCAAGATGCTTCTATGGGATACTATATAAGTCCAATTATAAGCATAGGTCTTGGATATTTATTTTTTAAAGAAAAAATGACAACATTAAAAAAAATTTCGCTTTTGTTAATGATTCTATCTATTTTAATTTTATTGATTTCTATTAAAACTATTCCTTACATAGCGTTTATTATAGCTTTTAGTTGGAGTATATATGGCTTAGTTAGAAAAAAAATCAAAATGTCTGCAGAAATAGGATTAATTTTTGAATCAGGCTTTGTTACTATTTTTGCTTTAATTTATTTGTTTGTTTATAATCAATCTGATTTTGTAAATGAAAATTACTATATTAAATTTCTTTTAATTTTTACTGGTATAATAACTATTTTTCCTCTTTTTGTTTTTAATATTGGACTAAAATATCTCCCTCTTGGATTAGCAGGTTCTATTTTTTACTTAGCTCCTACTTTCTTTTTCATAACATCAATTGTAATTTTTAATGAACAATTATTATATTACAAATTAATTTCTTTCATTATTATTTGGATTGCAGTTATTATATTTATTTATGATAATTTAAAAATAGATTCAAAAATCAGCGAGAATAAAACTCAATTACCAAGTTAGGCTCCATTGTAACTGGATAAGGAACATCATGCATTAAGGGGGCTCTTAAAAATCTTCCCTTTAGTTCTTTTTGATCTACTTCTAAATATTCTGGAATTTCTCTTTCCTGAGAAATTATTGACTCTTGAACAATATTTATTTTTTTACTATCTTCTTTTACCTCAACTATATCTTCATCTTTTACACTATAAGAAGGTATAGTAACTCTTTTACCATTAACTTTTACATGTCCATGGTTAACAAATTGACGAGCCGAAAAAATTGTTGGTACAAATTTCATTCTATATACAACAGAGTCTAAACGCCTTTCCAATAATTCTATTAAAATTTGTCCAGTATCACCTTTTAGGTTAGAGGCTTTTTTATAAATATTTCTAAACTGAGTTTCAGTTAAATCTCCATAGTAAAATCTGAGTTTCTGTTTTGCAAAAAGTTGAGTGCCATAATCAGACAATTTTCTTTTTTGGCCAACAACTCCATGTTGTCCAGGTCTAGAATTCCTTCTATTAAATGGACTTTTAGGACGTCCCCATAAATTACAGCCTAATCTTCTGTCAATTTTATATTTAGCAATAGATCTTTTTGTCATTTATTTATTAGGCCTTATAACAATAACTTTTAACATGTCAATTGTTGAAAACTATCTTTTTCTAGGTTTTGCGATGCTTTTTAAAGCGCCCCATAAAGATTGAATTTCTTTAGGAGATAATTTAGCTTTCATGAAAATAGATTGGATATTTTGAAAAATTGAGTCTGATTTTTGTATAGGAAATAAATAACCAGATTTTTTTAATTCTATTTTCAGAAAATTTAAAAATTTTAGTAAGTTTTTTTTATTTGAAATATTTTCATTAATATCATTTTTTTTAATTTTATTTTTTGAATAAAATTCTTTCCATTTATAAGCAAATATCAATACCGCATGAGATAAATTTAAAGAAGTATTTTTATTTGAAGTTGGAATTGTAAAAATAAAATCACACAAATTCATATCCTTATTAGTAAGTCCCGAATTTTCAGGACCAAATAATATTGCAATATTTGTTACATTAGGAATATTAGAAAATAATAAATCAAAATCATGATAATATTTATTAAATAAAAACCTTTTTCTTGCTGATGTAGCTATAACTAATTGATATTTTTCAATCCCTTTTTCTAAAGAGTTAAAAACTTTTGCATTCTGAATAATTTTTTTAGCATTAGATGAAGATTTCAATGCTTTTTGATTAGGCCATTTTTCTCTAGGTGATATAATTACAAGTTTATTTAAGCCATTATTCTGCATTGCTCTTGCTACTAAACCAATATTTTCTGGAAGTTGAGGCCTTACTAAAACTATAGTAGCTTCAATTTTTTTCACTTTTTATTATTTATTTCATTAAATAATTTGTATGTTATACTATCATGTATAGCATTATAAGAAGCATCAATTATATTTGCTGATATTCCTATAGTAGTCCAATGTTTGTCAGTTTCATCTGATGATTCTATTATCACTCTCGTTATTGCACCTGTTCCCATTTCTGGTGAAATAATATTCACTTTATAGTCAGTTAATTTCATATGCTTTAAAGATGGATAAAATGAAATTAAAGCTTTTCTTAAAGCGCTGTCTATAGCATTTACAGGTCCATTTCCTGTCCCTACAGTCAATATTTCTTGATCCTGAACTTTTACATTTACAGTTGCTTCAGATTCGGTAATTAATTCTCCTTTTGCATTCCATCTTCTTTCATCTGTTACCCTAAACCTATTAAGATTAAAAAAATCTTTTATTTGCCCCATTTCTCTTCTTACTAGTATTTCAAAACTTGCTAAAGCAGTATCATAACTATAACCCTCATATTCTTTTTGCTTTATAGTTTCTAAAATTTTACTAGTTTGATTTTGATCTGTATTAATATCAATTTTATTTAACTGATTAATTATATTTGATTTGCCTGCTTGATCTGAAATCACAACATCTCTAGAATTTCCAACAATTTTTGGATCAATGTGTTCATATGTTTGAGGATTTTTTTCTACAGCTGCAGCATGTAAACCTCCTTTATGAGAAAAAGCATACTCACCAACATATGGCGATTGCTTATTGGATTGAATATTAAGAATCTCATTTAAAAGTTTAGAAATATTAAATAACTTATTTAAATTTTCTTGTTTTATATTTAAATTAAAATTAGTTTTAAGAGATAAAGTTGGTATCAGTGAAATTAAATTAGTATTTCCACATCTTTCACCAAGACCATTAATTGTTCCTTGAACTTGCCTAACACCTGCATTTAAAGCTGCTAAACTATTTGCAACGGCATTATCAGTATCATTATGTGCATGAATTCCTAAATTTTTTCCCGGAACAACTTTACAAGCTTCTTCCACAATATTAAAGATTTCATCAGGCAAAGTTCCACCATTAGTATCGCAAAGTATTACCCACCTAGCGCCAGCCGAAAAAGCTGCCTCAATGCATTTTAAAGAATATTTTTTATCTTTCTTAAATCCGTCAAAAAAATGTTCTGCATCAAAAATGGCTTCTTTTTTCTTTTTAACAATTTCTCTAATACTTTCATATATCATTTTAATATTTTCATCTTCTGAGATTTTCAGTGCTTCATTTACTTGAAAAGAAGATGATTTTCCTACAATGCAAATAGCACTAGATTTAGAATTAATTAAAGTATTTAGTCCAGGATCATTAGCTGCACTATGATTAATTTTTCTAGTCATTCCAAAAGCTGTTAAGAATGAATTTTTGAAATTATTTTTTCTATTAAAAAATTCACTGTCAGTTGGATTAGCGCCTGGCCAACCACCTTCAATATAATCAATACCTATATCATCTAATGCAGAAGATATAGCTACTTTATCACTAACAGTGAAATTAACTCCAGTTGTTTGCTGACCATCTCTTAGAGTTGTATCAAATATATATACTTTATTATTCATAAATTTTAGCTGCTAAATCATTATTTATTTGATGTCGAGAAAAAAATTAAAATCTGCTATCTATTAATTTAACTTAAATATAAGGGTTCATAATCCAAATTTTCTAATAATATGCTTTTTAGTTAATAATGGCATTAAATATTTTAATTCAGGTCCATAATTTAAGCCAGTCAAAGCAAATCTTATTGGCATATACAATTCTTTTCCTTTTCTATCAGTCTTAATAGATAGATTTTTAGTCCATATGCCCCATGAATTTTCATCATAAGGTTCTTCTGGTAAATTTTCAGATGCAGTTGCAAGAAATTCTTTATCATTAGTTTCATGAATTTTTTCATTAAATATTAATTCCCACCAATATTTTGCATCAGAAATAAATGTAATATTATTTCTCACAAAATTCCAAAATTTTTGATCTAGATTCTCTATATTTAATTTTTTTATCTTATCAAAAATTTCATTATATTCCATTGATTTAATAAAATCTTTATTTAAATTCTTTAAGATATCCTCGGAATATTTAGCTTGTGAAGAAGTTATGGATTTTATATCAAAATTTTTAATTATATCTTCTTCTTCTTTAATTAAACTAATGTTTTTTTTTGTCCCTACTGATAAAATATAATTTAATACTGTTTTATTTTCAAAACCATCTTCTTTTAATTTTTTTAATGACAAACTACCTAATCTTTTAGCAAGATTTTTTCCTTTGTTATCGACTAAGAAAGGATGATGTCCAAACTTAGGAACTTTTGAATTCAACGCTTCAAATAATTGAATATGAAAAGCAGTATTAGAAATATGATCTTCTCCTCTAATTATATGAGTAATTTCCTCTTCAATATCATCTATAACTGATGGTAAATGATATAATAAACTATTATCTTCCCTGATTAATATAGGATCACTTAATTTGTTTCCTTCAAATAAAATATTTCCTTTGACTAAATCATTCCACATTATTTTTTTATCTTCTAACTTAAATCTCCAATGAGGATTTTTCCCATTTTTAATTTTTTCATCAATTTCTTGTTTTGATAATTTTAAAGCAGATCTATCATAAATAGGTGGCTTGCCTGAAGATAAAAGAGATTTTCGTTTTAATGAGAGTTCTTCTGGGGATTCAAAACATGGATATATTTTTTTTTCTTGTTTTAATTGTTCTATTTTTTCAAAATATATTTTTTTTCTATCAGATTGATTAAAAGTTTTATCCCAAGAAATACCTAGCCAATGCAAATCTTCTTTTATAAGTGTTTCATGTTCCTTAGTGCTTCTATAAGAATCTGTATCATCAATTCTTAAAATAAAATGTCCACCTATTTGTTTTATAAAAGCCCAATTAATTGCAGCTGATCTTGCATTACCTAAATGAAGCAAACCAGTTGGGCTAGGAGCAAATCTAGATTTATTTATCAATTATCTTCCTTAAATTTACATACTGGAATTGACTTCATCTTATGTAGGTTTTTTTTTCTAATAGATTCATATTTTTCATAATATTTACTTAATGGGTTATTCATAGCCTCTTCTATTTGATTATAAGTTAAACCCAATTGATCTTCATCATTTCTACTGTCTTCCCATAAACCATCTGTTGGTTCTGCATTAATTATTTCTTTTAATATAAACAATTTTTTCCCTATTTCCCATATTTCAGATTTATTGCAGTCAGCAATTGGTGAAATATCAACTCCACCGTCACCATATTTAGTAAAAAAACCAACTCCAAAGTCTTCAACTTTATTACCCGTTCCGACCACTATACCCTTATTAGATTGAGCAATTTGATAAAGAGTTGTCATTCTTAATCTAGATTTTGAATTAGCTAATGCAAGTAAATTATTATGTTTATTTAAAGATTTAGTAAACGAATCAAAAACAGAATTTAGATCTATTATAGATGTTGTTACATTAGTAAATTTTGTTTCAAGCCAACTTAAATGTTTAATACTTAAATCGTGTTGTGATTTATTTTGTTTAATAGGCATAGAAACAGCAATAGTTTTCATATTTGTTTTTGCACATAATGTGCTTGTTACTGCAGAGTCTATTCCACCTGAAACACCAATAATTAAAGAAGTTGGTTTATAATCACTATTTTTACAATAACTTTTTATCCATTCTACGATATACTCTATCTTATTTTGAATGATCATAAATAATATATAGTAATTATCTTATTTATTTGAAGATTTTTTTAAACCAATTTTTTTTTCTTTTAAATAATCAGATAATAAAAAAGAAAGTTCCAAAGCTTGAGAAGCATTCAATCTTGGATCACAGTATGTATGATACCTACTACTAAGATCTTTTTCTGTTAATTCCTGAACTCCTCCGATACACTCCGTAACATTTTGGCCAGTCATTTCTAAATGAATACCGCCTGGATAAGAACCTTCAGCTTTATGAATTTGAAAAAACTGCTCTATTTCAGATATCAAATTAGATAATGCTCTTGTTTTAAATCCATTTGATGCTTTTATAGTATTGCCATGCATTGGATCACAAGCCCAAACAACTACTTTTCCAGATTTTTCTACTGATGAAATAATTTTAGGAAGCTTACTGGCTATTTTATCTGCGCCCATTCTGCATATTAGAGTTATTCTCCCAGGTTTATTTTTTGGATTAATAAAATCTATTATCTCTAATAATTCATCTATCTTGGTAGTTGGTCCAACTTTAATACCAATAGGATTGCCTATGCCTCTCAAAAATTCTACATGAGCCCCATTTAATTGTCTAGTTCTATCCCCAACCCAAAGCATATGAGCTGAAACATCATACCAGTTTCCAGTAGTACTATCTATTCTAGTCAAAGCTTGCTCATAAGGAAGTAGAAGAGCTTCATGACTTGTATAAAAATCTGTTTCACTCATCTGTCTAACATTCTTATCATTAATACCGCAAGCTTCCATAAAAACTAAACATTCATCAATTCTTTTAGCTATTTCTTGAAATTTTTGTTTGGAAGAGCTATCTTTGATATAACTTAAATTCCACTGGTGAATTTTGTTAAGATTTGCAAATCCACCTTGTGAAAAAGCCCTTAGTAAATTAAGAGTCGATGCTGATTGATTATAGGCTTTAATTAATCTTTCTGGATTAGGCTTTCTCAGAATTGAATCAAATTTTATATCGTTAATTATGTCACCTTTATATGATTCTAATTCTATATTATTTACAATTTCTTTATCTTGAGATCTTGGTTTTGCAAATTGACCTGCCATCCTCCCTATCTTTACTACTGGACATGATGCGCCAAAGGTTAATACTATAGCCATTTGCAGAATTACTTTAAAGGAATCCCTAATATTATTTGGATTAAATTCTGAAAAACTTTCAGCACAATCACCGCCCTGTAAAAGAAAAGCTTTTCCATTTGATACATCTGCTAGTTGAGATTCTAAATTTCTTACTTCTCCTGCAAATACTAATGGTGGAAATTGAGAAATTTGATTTAAAACATCATTAAGATGATTTTCATCTTCATACTTAGGCAAATGTTTGGCCTCTTTACTTTTCCAACTATCAGGTTGCCACTTAATTTTATTCATGCGGGGCTATTAGACCTTCTTTTTTTGTGAAACAAGCTAAAATATCAATATTTTTTATTTTTTTTTAAATTTTTTTGATTTGCCCTAGAAACAGCTAAATTATTAGAAGGAACGTTTTTAGTTATAATACTTCCTGCTCCAATAGTGCTGTTTTTTTCTATAATTACAGGAGCTATCAAGGATGAGTTTGAACCTATAAACACATTATTTTTTATTATCGTTTTATTTTTTTTCTTTCCATCATAATTACAAGTAATAGTTCCTGCACCTATATTAACCTTTTGACCAATATAACTGTCGCCAATATAACTAAGATGACTTATAGAAGTAGAATTATCTATTTTTGAGTTTTTAACCTCAACATAATTTCCTATCTTAACATTTTTTCCTATTTTTGTATCTGGTCGTATTCTTGCTGATGGACCTATAATAGACTTTTCATCAATTTCACACCCCTCTAAATTACTGTGACTTTTGATTAATACTCTACTCTTAATATTTACACCTTTTTTAATCACTACAAAAGGCTCAATAATTGAATCTCTACCAATTTTTGTATCATAGCTTACCCTTACAGTTTCAGGTTGTAAAATTGTGACACCATTATTTATTAATTTAGATTTTAGCTGATCTTGCAATATTCTATCTAAATTAATTAATTGATCCCTTGAATTGACACCATGTAGTTCGTTTTCACTACACATATGATAGTTAAATGGTAATTTTTTCGAATATGCTATTTCAAAAATATCAGTTATGGATTTTTCTTTTTTAATAGTTTTATATTTAATGTTTTTAACGTTATCAAATAAAAACTTATTGTCTACAATCATTATTCCTGAATTACATAAATTAATTTTTTTAATTTTGTTATTAGCTTCTTTTTCTTCAGTAATTTTTTTTACATATTTATTTGCTGTTTCAATTCTACCATATCCTTTAGGTTTATTTGTTATAAAAGCTAATAAAGATCCAGATAATCTAGTGTTATTATAATTTTTAATTAACTTATTTATTGTTGATATTTTTATTAATGGAGCATCACCAAACAAAATAAGAATTTTTTTATAATTTCTTACTTTAGATTTAGCTGAAAAAATTGCTCCGGCTGTTCCATCTTGTTTTTTTTGAATAACAAGATTTGCTTCAGGTAATAAATTTCTTAATTCATCATGAATATTTTTATTACAAACAATAAAAACATTTTTGTTTGAAATTTTTTGTCCTATCTCATACACATATTCAATCAAAGATCTTTCAGCTAAATGATGAAAAATTTTTGACTTAGCACTTTTGATTCTGCTACTTTTCCCTGCAGCTAATATGATTGTTGCGATTTTGCTCATTTTGTATTTCTATTCTTAAATATAGACTTTTTTATGTATTTCTAATTATTTCATTCCCTAAATTAATAATTTCCCTAGATGTAACTGATTTTATGCTCAAATCTATAACACCTCTACCAGCATTAAATGTTTCAGCATAAATAATTTTACTTGAAATTCTTGATCTAGAAATTTTAGCACCTGCATATCTTAATCTTAAAACCATAGCTTCTGTTAATTTAACTCTTGGAAGAACTCTATTCATAATAACATTTGTTTTCTTTTTTTCTTTTTTTGCAATATTTAAGAAAGGTATGGTAGCCATTAAATCTAAAGGGCTTGGCTGGACAGGAACACAAATAAGATCTGAGGATTTAATAATTTGAATTGTGTCATATGTTATTGAGGGTGGACTATCAACAATAACAAAATCAAAACTCTTTTTAATTAATTTAATACTTTCAGAAAAATCTGTTGAATTAAATTCAAATATCGAAAAGCCAATATCGTCATCTCCATAATATTTTTTTCTTGCATCAATCCAATTGGTTAGACTTTTTTGAGAATCTGCATCTATTACTGCAACTTTATAATTACTATTACTCCATAAAACTGACAAATTAGCGGATAAAGTAGTTTTTCCAGATCCACCTTTTTGATTAGATAATGAAATAATTTTTCCCATAATTAAATATGTATAGTATTAAATCTTTAAAATAAATAATTTATTTTTAGATGATGAAAAAAAACTTGCAAATAAATATTAATAAAGCCGTAAAAAAGCTATTTAATGGAGATTTGTTAATTTTTCCTACTGAAACTGTATATGGAATTGGAGCTGATGCGACTAACAATAAAGCTGTAAATAAAATATTTAAAATAAAAAGAAGACCAACTAAAAATCCTATAATATGTCATTTTTGGAGTATGAAACAATTAAATAATTATGTAATATTAAATAAAAAAGCAATAAAATTAGGAAAAAAATTTTGGCCTGGTCCATTAACAATAATTCTCGAAAAGAAAAAAAATAGTTTAATTTCTAAAAATGTTTCAAATTATAAATATATTGGATGTAGAATTCCAAATAATAAAATAACTATAAATATTCTAAAAAAATTTAACAAACCTGTTGCTGCTCCTAGTGCAAATATTTCATCGAAATTAAGTATTACTAATATTAATCAAATAGATAAAATAATGAAAAAAAATACTTTTATAATTAACGATGGATTAAGTACTTTAGGTCTAGAATCAACTGTTATAAGTTTAAAAAATAATAAACCTAAACTTCTAAGATTAGGAAGTTTAGAAATAAAAAAAATTAAGAAACTATTACCTGATTTAGTTATCAAATCTAAAAAATCTAAATTAATTCTTTCCCCTGGACAAAACTTCAAGCATTACTCTCCAAATACTCCTATAAGAATAAATATAAAAACAGTTAAAAAAAATGAAGTTTTGTTAAATTTTGGCAAAAACAAGCTAAAATCATCTATAAAAGAATTAAATTTAAGCCCTAATTCTAATTTAAAAGAAGCTGCCAAAAATTTTTTTAAATTTTTACATATCTTAGATAATAAGAATTATAAATGTATAGCCGTAGCTCCTATTCCTAATAATGGTTTAGGGTTAACAATTAATGATAGACTTAAAAGAGCTAAAAAAATTAAATAATATCTCTAATTTTATAATATCCGATTGCAGCAGCATAAATAGGTCTTCTTAGAAAATCTCCTCCAAATATTGTTAAATGATTAATATCTCTAAAGAAATTAAATCTTTCAGGATTTCCTGATATTTTTTCTGAAATTAATTTACCTGCAAGATTACTTAATCCTATTCCATGACCAGAATAACCATGACAAAAAATGAGCTTATCATTTAATAAAGTTCCAAAATGTGGGAGTCTATTCACAGTTATTGCTAAGGTTCCACCCCAAGCAAAATCAATATTATATTCTTTTAAATTAGGAAAAATTTTATACATTCTATTTGAAACAATTTTTATAGGATCATGTAAAAAATTTGATGTGAAAGTTTCTCCACCTCCAAATAACATTCTCCAATCTTCAGAGAATCTATAATAATCTATTATAAAACGAGTATCACATACTGCATAATTATTTCTTATTATTTCTTCTGCTTTTTTTTGTCCTAAAGGTTCAGTAGCAATAATGTAATTATTTATTGGCATAAATTTATTTCTTATTTTTCCTAACAATGCATCAAGATAACCATTACAACCACAAACAACATAATTAGCTGTAACTTTACCTTTATCTGTTTTAACAACCAATTTATCTGCAAATTCTTCAATATCTAAAGCATGAGAATTTTCAAAAATATTTTTATTTAAAGATTTTAATTTTTTACTTAAACCTAAAAGATATTTTAAAGGATTTAAATGATATGAAATATTATTTAATAAACCTGAATAATATTTATTAGTATTTATCTCTTCTTTAATTTCTGTTAAATTAAACAACTTATATTCATTAAAATTGTATTTTTTGGACGAATGTTCAATTAAATTTGAAAAATACCTATAATCTTCTTTAAAATATCCTGCTGACATAACACCATTTACTATAGAGCAATCAATATTATAGTCCTTAATATTTTTTAAAACTTCTTGGACAGACTCTAAACTTAAATTCCATAGTTCCTTTGCATGATCAAATCCTAATATATTTTCTATAATTGATTGATCTTTTCTTAAGCCACATGTCAACTGTCCTCCGTTTCGTCCTGATGCTCCCCAACCAATTTTTCTTGCTTCTAGTAAAGCTACTTTATATCCTTTTTTTTCTAAGTGTAGTGCGGCAGATACACCAGTAAAACCTCCTCCTATAACACACACATCAACTTGCAAATTACTCTGCAGTTCTATTGATTCATCATTTGCTTCTATCGAATATTTATAATAACTTTTTTTTTCATTATCATGTTGTTCAAAAGTATTTTTTTTGTTATTAAACATATTGTTTCAATGAATTCATTCAGCAAATATATTATATAGCATATATTTTTTTAAATGTTTTTCATCAATTTTTATAATGATTTCTAAATTTAATAAATGGCTAAAAAAAAATAATATTACTGAAGTAGAATGTTTAGTTCCTGATCTTGGTGGTATTGCAAGGGGAAAAATTTTACCAACTAACAAATTTGTAAAAGGTCTACTAAATGATAGTCATCGAATACCTCAATCTATATTTATTCAAACAATATCAGGGGAATATGCTACAGAAGATGAAGAAGGCTTACCTGATGAGATTTATAATCCAACAGATATTGATGTAATCCTAAGACCTGATTTTAATACGATAAGAAAAGTGCCATGGTATGAAGATCCAACTGCTCAAGTTATATGTGATGCTGTATCTCTTAATAATAATCCAATAAGTAACTCAAGCAGATATGTATTAAAAAAAATTTTAAAGCTTTATTCGAATTTAAAATTAACTCCTTTAGTTTCTCCTGAGCTAGAATTTTATTTAGTTAAACCCAATCCGGACTCAGATTATCCTTTAGAGGTGCCTATTGGTCAATCAGGAAGACAAGAAAGTGGCAAACAATCTTTTGGCATTGATGCTGTAAATGAATTTGATCCATTATTTGAAGATTTATATAATTTTTGTGAAAATCAAAAAATAGAAATTGACACTATAAATCACGAAAGTGGTTCAGCTCAAATGGAAGTAAATTTTGAATATGGAAATCCTTTAGAATTAGCTGATCAGGTATTTTTATTTAAAAGAACTTTAAGACAAACTGCATTAAAACATAAGTTGTATGCAACTTTCATGGCTAAGCCAATGGGAAATCAACCAGGTAGCTCAATGCACTTACATCAATCTCTTTATAATAATAGAAACAGAAATATTTTCTTTGAAAAAAATGGATTGATCTCTAATGATATGAAATATTATATTGGTGGTCTTCAAGAGTTTACTCCCAAACTTATGCCTATATTGGCTCCCAATGTTAACTCTTACAAAAGACTTTTTGCTACATGGGATGCCCCAAGAAATACTATGTGGGGAATCGGAAATCGTACCTGCGGATTTAGAATTCCTTCTATTGAAGAGAAAAATATGAGAATAGAAAATCGTATTGCCGGTTCAGATACTAATCCTTATCTTGTTATTGCTGCAAATTTAGCTTCAGGCTTACTTGGGATCCAAAAAAGGATTAAACCTACAGAACAAACAAAAAAGGCTATGTATGGTGAAAAATCTAGTTCACTCCCTAAAAATATGGACCAAGCTATTTTATTATTTGAAAAAAACTTAGATCTAAAAAATATTTTTGGACAAAAATTCATTAAAACAATTTCAGCTATAAGAAGAGTAGAATATCAAGCTTACTTAAAAGTAATCAGCTCTTGGGAGAGAGAATTTTTATTATTAAATGTTTAGAGATATTTCTAATTGCTGTAAATACCAAGATTTAAATTTTTCTAAACCTATTTCCATCAAAGACAAAGGACCAGGAGTGTATTTGTTTGACAAAACACCTTTTTGATTGTCTTCGATAATTCTCTTATCAGCTAAAGTAGTAACATCCCACATCCAAATTATTTCATCTAAATTGTAATCAACTCCCTCTTTAGCGTCTTTGTGAACTAACCACATAAGTTCTACCTCTGTATGAAGAGTTGATTTAGGTATGAAAGTAAATAGTGTTGCAAAATCATTACACATTAGAAGACTATTAAAAGGAGATGTACCTACCGACGTATAACCCCTATCATATTTCTTAAAATTTCCCATTAATTTAGCTGTTGGTTTTCCTGATTTAGTTTCATTATAATTTCCATCTTTTAAAGGAGTTCTTTCAGCACTTCTTGAATAGTCATTAAATTCAATTTCAGAATATTGCCCTGTAACATGTCCCATCGCCGAAACTTTTTTATTCCATTCATCAAGTTTTTTATTAAATTTTTCAGATGATGGACCCGTATTATTCCCTGCTCCATATGCAATTATATACTCTGAATCATGAACAGAACAATATTCAGGATGAGATGGCTGACAGTGATAACACTCATGAAAATTATCTAAAGTTAATTTCCAATTGCCAAAAGTAGGATATATTTGTCTATGAGCAATTTTTGCCTCTCCCAAACCATGGAATTGAATAAATTTTTTTGTAGGTTCAATAAATTCATTAAAATCATTTGGATGATCAGAGAGATTAATAAAAATTAGTCCTTCAAAGATTTTAACGTTACATCTGTGTAAACTCCATTTTTCTTTTTCAAAGTTATCGCTCATTAATCTTGCAGATTTTATTGAACCATCTAAATTGTAACTCCAAGCATGATATGGACAAACTAATAATTTTTTGTTTCCATTGTTTTCTAAACAAATTTGAGAACCTCGATGTCTACATACATTATAAAGAGCTTGAACATTTTTATCAAAATCACGAATAATAATTATTGATTCTTTTCCAATATTAAATAAAAAATAATCACCAGAATTTGGTATTCTTGAAATATGGCCTACAAAAACCCACTGCTTTTGAAATATGTTTTTTATATCCAGTTCAAATATTTCATCATTTGTGTAAAAAGCTTGATCCAAACTATAATTTTTTTTTTGTTTTTTTATTAAGTTTATTATTTCTGACTTTTTCATATTTATAAATATATATAATATTGATTGAATAAGCATTCAATGAAATTTATAAGTTACCTATGTCTAATTTATATCATTCTGATATGTATAATTTTAAAGAACCAGTAAAAAGTTATTGGGAAAATACGTATAATTTAAAAAATCAATATAAAAAAGTTGAAAGCAATATTAAAACAGACGTAGTAATAATTGGAGGCGGTTATACGGGTATCTCGTGTGCATTAAATTTATCTAAAAATTTTAATATTGATGTAGTTTTATTAGAAGCTGGTCATATTGGATGGGGCTCGTCAGCTAGAAATGCAGGTTTTTGCTGCATTCCGCCTGCAAAAATGTCAGTAGAAAAAATGTTTAAAAAATTTGGAGAAAAAGAAACTAAAAAGTTTTTTAAAAATACTATTGAAGGCTCAAATTATACTAAAAACTTAATTACTGAATATAATATTGATTGCGATCTTACTGGAGAATGTAATTATGAGGTTGCGCCTCATCCAAGCTATTTCAAGTCAATTCAAAAAGAAGCTGAAATATACAAGACTCAATTTGGTATAGAAACAGAAATATTTTCCAAAGAAGAGTTTAATCAAATAGGCCACACAGGAAAAGAACAGTATGGAGCTATGTCTTATAAACCAGGATTTGCTATTAATCCTTTAAAATTTCTTTTAGGATTATCTAAAAAAGCCCAATTCTATGGTGTTAAAATTTTTCAAAATAGTAAAGTAGAAAAGATTAAGAAGATATCTAATAAATTTAATATATTTGTAAATGGTTATAATATCTCCTCTAATAAAATTGTTTTAGCTACAAATGGTTTTTACAAAGATGATTTAATACCTCATTTAAATGACAGAATTTTACCCGTGATATCTAATATAATTGTCACAAGACCATTAACAAATGATGAAATCCAATCTCATAATTTTTCAACTCACAATCCAATTTTAAATGTAAGAAATTTGCTTTTTTATTACAGGTTGCTTAAAGATAAACGTTTTTTATTTGGTGCAAGAGGTGATTTATTAGGGAGCAACAAATCTTCTAAGATTATGGCACAAAAAATGGAAATGCAAATAAAGAAAATTTTTCCAAATTGGAATAAACTAAAAATTGAATTTTATTGGAGAGGCTTTGTAGCTGTAACCACAAAACTAACTCCCTCTATTGGAAAAATAAAAAATGAGGAAATTTACTATAGTTTTGGTTATCATGCTAATGGAGTAAACACAGCTCCATGGGCTGGTAAAGAATTATCAAAAATAATTAACGGATCAAATAGCAAAGATCTACTAATTTCAAAATTATATTTAGGCCTGCCTAAGAAATTTATTTTTTCTACCCTAAGACTTTTTTATCTTAGATTAGCTTATATATATTATTCAATAATTGATCGATAAATATCACTTATGAATAGTTTTAAACCTTTATTATACTTGTTGCCATATCTTTGGCCAAAAAAAAATTTGAATTTTAAAATAAGAATAATATTAGCAATCTGTTTTTTATTTTTAGCTAAAGGTTCAAATGTATTAGTGCCTATTTTCTTAGGTAAATCAGTAGATTCTTTAAGTGATTTAGAAGAAAAAACTATATTATTAATTATACCCATTTCTTTAATTGCAGCTTATGGGATATCAAGGTTTTTAAATGTTGGATTTAATGAATTAAAAGATGCTTTATTTGCAAAAGTTGGACAAAATGCTATTAGAAGAGTCGCTCTAAAGGTCTTTGATCATTTACACACACTATCATTAAAATTTCATCTAAATAGACAAACTGGTTCACTTAGTAGAATAATTGATCGAGGTATTAGTGGAATAGAATTTTCTATTAGATTTCTTTTATTTAGCGTTGTCCCAACTTTTTTAGAAATTTTTTTGGTTTGTATAATCCTAATTAATCTTTTTAGTTGGTATTATTCAATAATAACATTTTTAGTTATTTTTATTTACATAATCTTCACATTTACCATGACAGAATGGAGAGTTAAGATTAGAAAAAAAATGAATGAGGCAGATAATCTTAGAGGTCAAAAATCTATTGATAGTATTCTAAATTATGAAACTGTTAAATATTTTAATAATGAACAATATGAATCTAATAAGTATGATCAAACCTTAGAAAAGTATGAAACTTATGCAATAAAAAATGCATTAAGTTTGAATTATTTGAATATAGGCCAATCTATAATAATTTCTATAGCCATGATAGGAATGATGATTCTAGCTCTATTTCAAATAAAATCTGGAATAATGAGCATTGGTGATTTTATTATTATTAATACTTACTTAATTCAACTTGCTATACCATTAAATTTTATTGGATTTGTATATTGGCAAATAAAACAATCTTTAGTCGATATGGAAAACATGTTTGAATTACTAAATGAAAAAACAGAAGTTAATGATTTACCAAGTTCTAAAGATCTAGTAATCAAAAATGCATCAATAAAATTTGAAAATGTATCTTTCAACTATGACCATAAAAGAAAAATTATTAAGAATATATCACTAGATATTTTACCCAATCAGACATTAGCAATAGTTGGACCAACAGGTGCAGGCAAATCAACAATAAGCAAAATTTTTTTTAGATTTTATAATCTTGATTCAGGAAATATTTTAATTGATGATCAAAACATTAGTCAAGTTACACAAAATTCACTAAGAAAACAAATTGCAGTTGTTCCTCAGGATACTGTTTTGTTTAATGATACAATTTATTATAATATTGCGTATGGTAATCCTGATGTAAATTATAGTGAAGTAATACAAGTATCAAAAATGGCACAATTACATAATTTTATTGAAACTTTACCTGAAGGTTATAAAACAATAGTTGGTGAAAGAGGTTTAAAATTATCAGGGGGTGAAAAGCAAAGAGTGGCAATAGCAAGAGCCTTACTAAAAAAACCTAAAATTTTCTTTTTTGATGAAGCTACATCATCTTTAGATACAAAAACAGAGAAAGAAATACAAAAAAATCTTGAAGATGTATCAAAAAATATAACAACAATTGTTATAGCTCATAGATTATCTACAGTTGTTAACGCAGATATGATAGCTGTAATTAATAAAGGTGAAATAGTCGAAAGAGGAAATCATAATCAATTATTATCTTTAAATGGTTTATATGCTAGTATGTGGAAGCAACAAGAAAAAAACTTATTAGAAATATGAAAAAACTGATAATTTTAAATATTACAATATCAGTTTTAATATCTTCTAATAAAACTTTTAATAACAAATCAAAAAAAGAAGATTTTTTATTTAGAAAATGTTCAAAATGTGAAATAAAAGAAAAATACTGAGATGGAACCAATTGACAAAGACTACTATATGCCAGCTGAATGGCATCCTCACGAATGTTGCTGGATGCAATGGCCATATGAAAATCCACATCACAATGGATACGGAGCGATTCCTTCTTGGTCCCATTTTGATTTTGAAAAAGGAAGATTAGCTTGGGCTAATGTAGCCAAATCTATTGCAGAATTTGAAAAAGTTAAAATGTTGGTTCATACTGATAATATAAAAAATGCAAAAGATTTGTTAGATTCTAAAATAGAGATTATTGAAATGAAAATTGATGATTGCTGGGCAAGAGATAGTGGTGCAATTTTTCTATTAGATAACAAAAATAATTTAGGTGGTGTTGATTGGGAATTTAACGGATGGGGAAAATTTAAACCTTATGAATCAGATAATAAAATAGCCAAATTTATGATAGAAAACTCAAATGCTTCATACTTTAAAAATAATATGGTGCTTGAAGGGGGATCTATTCATGTTGATGGAGAAGGAACATTATTAACTACTGAACAATGTTTGTTAAATAAAAATAGAAATCCAAATTTATCAAAAAAAGAAATTGAAAAAAATCTAAAAAATTATCTTGGAGTAAGTAAAATCATCTGGCTAAAACATGGCACTGATGAAGGCACTGATGGTCATGTAGATAATATTGCTTGTTTTGTAAATTCAGGAACTGTTCTTGCACTAGCCTGTAAGGATAAGAATGACACATTTTATGAAAAAATAAATGAAAATTTAGAAATATTAAAAACTTCTACCGATTGTAAAGGAAAAAGGTTAGAGGTTATTGAATTAGAAATGTCTTATAAAAGATTAATTCCAAATTATGATGAGCCTAGCTCATATGTTAATTTTTATATAGCTAATAAAGGAATAGTAATGCCTACATTTGATGATAAAAAAGCCGATGATAATGCAAAATATATTATACAATCTGTCTTTCCTGATAAAAAAATTATTGATATTAATGGAATTGATATATCAATGGGTGGAGGTAATGTGCACTGCATAACTCAACAACAACCTCTATGTGTTTAGGCTATGAATAAAAAAAATAAAGTAATTGTTGCTGCTACTCAGATGTCATGTTCTTGGGAAATTGAAGAAAATTTATCTAAAGCAAAAGAAATTATATATGATGCTGCAAAAAAAGGTGCAAATATAATATTACTTCAAGAACTCTTTCAAACACCTTATTTCTGTATTCAATATGATGAAAAAATATTTCGTTTAGCAAAAACATATGAAAACAATGAAGTATTGAAGGAAATGGCAGAGATTGCAAAAAAACTTAATGTTGTATTACCAATAAGTTTTTTTGAAAAAGATAATAATGTATATTTTAATTCTATCGCAGTAATAAACAGTGACGGTAAAATACTTGGTAAATATAGAAAATCTCATATCCCAGATGGCGCAGGTTATTTAGAAAAATATTATTTTAATCCAGGAGATACTGGATTTAAGGTATGGGAAACAAGTTTTGGAAAAATTGGAATTGGTATTTGCTGGGATCAATGGTTCCCTGAAGCTGCTAGAATAATGGCATTGAAAGGGGCCGATATACTTTTTTATCCAACAGCTATTGGTGACGAAATCATGAGTGAATATGACAGCTCTTCAGCATGGCAAAGAGTTATGCAAGGACATGCAGCTGCAAATATTATTCCAGTAGTAGCTTCTAATA
>CETH01013115.1_pt1 | contig 50598 bp, 28 predicted proteins | sample 361461 | NCBI WGS metagenome assembly CETH01 (sample SAMEA2622695, study PRJEB7988) | marine metagenome | isolation source: saline water (ENVO:00002010), including | reverse complement strand
AGCAGGCTTGCGACCGACCTATGGTATTTGAACAAAACGGGAGCAGTGGTCCGCATTGGAACACCAGAAAAACAGTAAAAGTAGTTAATTTTCTGTAAAAAATGGTGCAAAATCCAGGCCATATGGGATTATCAGGATGTCACCATTGGTAGGGGCATCGTCTATACCGAACGGCAGTTGAATTGTCGAATTAGAACCAGAATCGGGTGACTCAAGGGATGCTGGACCTAATTCATCTTTGGGGATTTCTATATTTTCCTTTCCACTGACATCTAGTTCGGCTTGCTCCGACCTTCCAGAATTGATTTCTGATGGCTGGTTCTCAGAACCGCAGGCAGGACAAAAACCCGGAGAGCCCAATGAGAAGCCGCAGACTAAACAATCCACAAAAACACGCACCGGGCATCTAGATTTGATGGTAGCGGAATTCCGATCAAGAGTATAGTACACCGTGGAATAATATCATGAATATTGTTGCCACGGTGCACGTGATAAACATCACAGGGAGACCTGCCCTAACCCACTCTGCCGTTGTGATTGGGTATGGTCCACGCTCACTGATAGCCACTGCCATTACATTGGCGCTAGAGCCTATTGGGGTTGCATTTCCACCAAAACCAGCACCCATCGCTAGCGCCCACAGCAAAGGCTCCGGACTCAGCTCACCGCCGCTGGCCTCGGTGATGCTGAATATCACTGGAATCATGGCTGCTGTGAAAGGGATGTTGTCTATCAAAGCACTAGCAATGGCTGAAACCCAAATTACTGCGACTGCTAACTTTACCTCGTCATCCCCAAAGTTATCGAAAATCCAGTTCGCAACCTGATCAAGGTAACCAACATCCCCCACCGCCCCGACTAGCAAAAATAGGCCTGCGAAGAAAAGAAGGGCTTGCCATTCCACCTTGTCTACGACCTCATTGATGAAGCCCTCTCTGAGCTCCTCATTTTTTGGCCTGGCAACAATTAATGCAAATGCTGCTCCTGAAAGTGCGATGCCATCAATTTCTATTGGTAGGTCTAGCAGAGACTTTGCTGAGAATGCCACCACAGTGAGTCCAAGGATAATCAAAGTAGAGTACATCAGTGTCTTGTCACTGATTGCTTCCCACTCGTCTTCCTCCAACAACAACTCGACGTGGGGGGGTTTCTGAGTCGACCACTCATGGTAATACCATCTGAAGTAGCTCAGAGTAGCGACCCATGCAAAGAATGTTAGTATGCCGAGCTTGAGAAGGAAGCCATTGAAGGAAAACGCACTCAAATCGAAAGCCGTGTAGTCTGATGCGGCAGCCGCGATCATTACGTTTGGCGGGTCCCCCACCATTGATGCAACGCCTCCTGTGTCTGACAGTATTGCCTCAGCCATCAATGGTGGTACTGGGTTTATTTCCAGCTTGTTGCAAATCCTCAATGTAACTGGGGCGATTATTATGATGGCAGTAACATTGTCGATAACGAGAGAGATCAGTGTAGTAATCGTCCCTAGTAGTACAATTAGCCTCCAAGGGTCCCCCTTGCTCATCTTTGAGGCCTTAATCGCGACATACTCGAAGAATCCGCATAGTTCCAGAATTGAAGCGAATATCATCATCCCAAGGAGAAGCCCGATTACTTCCCATTCTATCCAACCAATCATAGTGTGCTCTAGTGTGTACGTCTTTTCGAGAACGGCCACCCCCATACCATCCGGTTTGTACTCCTCGTGGAGGTGGAAGACTCCCGAGTAGTGACCATAAAGCAACATCAGGACGGAACCGAACCATGCGGCTATAGTTCTGTGAACAATCTCTAATAGGATCAGGGCAAATGAGAGTATGAAAATTGCGAGTACTACTTGGGCCTCTGTAACCATTATCCAGTGCGACGAATGTTGCATCTAAATATGTGACTATTGCAGAATATCAGTAATTACCGGATTCGTTACTTGCCAGACCAAAGAACAGCAACATTTCCCCTCTGGAAAACTAAAGTGGCGTTGGTTAATTCGGCTACCTCAGAAAACAATGATCCTCTCTGTTGCCTATCTGATGTGGTGCCTTTGTTCACCTTGACCTTGACCAGGTGATTTCGCGTTAATTGATCTGAGAGTTCCGAGATTAGTGGCTCAGTTATCCCTGCCCTGCCAATCCTTGCAGAAACTTCCAGGTCATGACTCTTGGCCAAATTTTTGATTCTCCTTGGGACATCTTCACTCATTATCTGAGCCTCCGAAATCAGGACCTTGTCGCATCATCCTTCCACATTCCAGACATGTTATCACCAGCATCTTCGAAGATATTCGGACTCTGGAGTTTACCCCTGGTGAAAGAGATTTTTTGCAACTTCGACAAATCTTCCGTTTTATCTCGGGGGCTGGCCTAACTCCGTGCTTCTTCCCGATTGCGATAATTTGTCTTGCTGCACTATCTGCAATCTGAGCATGACCTCCAAGGTTGTCCCCCAATACATGGGAGAGGTGTTTGATCGCTGATTCTGCATCGTTCATCCTATCAGACCTGCGCCTCCTAGAACGTCTGCCTCTTCCAGCCATTTTTCTCCTCATAGGTTCCTAACTGCATTCGCGATTGATTGGCTAACTTCCTGGATGGTTCCCGTTCCGTCTACAGTGGAAAGAATCCCCATTTCGCCATACCAATCCCCAAGGGGCTTGGTCTGCTCATGATAGGCTGCTAGGCGCATTCTGACTGTTTCCTCATTGTCGTCCTTTCTCTGGACGAGTCTGCTTGTCAGCTCTGATGGTGGAGGTTTGAATGAAACATGGTAGATCTCGCCTGTTTCAGGGTCCATCCTCCTTCCGACGATTCTGTTGACTATATCTTCGTCTGGAACCTCTATTGATATTACGGCCGAAACCTCGGTTATCTCCGACAGTGCTTCCGCTTGTGGTATTGTTCGTGGGAAGCCGTCGAAGAGCACGCCATTAGAAGCGTCTGATTCAGCCAATCTATCTTCGATAAGTCCGATAATCACCTTGTCGGGAACTAGTTGGCCTGCTTCCATATACTCCTTTGCTTCCAAACCAAGTTCAGTTCCTTGGGAAACCGCAGAACGTAGCATGTCACCAGTAGAAATCTGAGGTTTTCCAGTCATATCTACGATTATTTCTGCCTGCGTCCCCTTTCCTGCCCCGGGTGGACCGAATAGCACAATCGAACCAGTCATGACAGGGGGGCGTGGGATGGTACGGAAAAATGAACCGCTCTAGGGGCCGTTCTGCTCCCACCAAAGGTGGCCGTATGCAACCCATTGGTCCATTGTCCACCCATCAGGGAGCCCGGTGAGTGGGAGGGGGAGTGCGCCTTCTGGAACCTGGTGAGTGGGCAATGTAGGGACTGTGGACTGCAAAGCATCTTCAATCTCCACTGTAGAGACCTCCCCGGTTACCACGTCTCCGGTAGTCGATGTGTCAAGTGCTGCGGCCCTCCTCTCTTCCTTTGTTCCCGCTTGGAGGGCAGATCCGCGTGGAATCAATTCCTCTTCGGAGCCAACTGGCTGGAACTCTTGTCTTGCCCTAATTCCAAAGGATATCGTTCCCACGATCACACCGAAGAATACTATGGCAATTGTCCATGCAGGGAGTCCCAGTGATTCAAAGATTCCAGATATCCCCCCGCTATTGGATGACTTAGCCTTGCTGATATCTACGGTCAGTGAAGCCTGGGTAACCGTTACTTGTTCCCCTTCTGATGTTGAGTTTGCAAAGATTAGTAGTTGGCTGAGGCCGTCTTCAGCGGATTTTCTTGGCTTGACTGTAACCACTATCTCGGCATGCTCTCCGGGACCTAGTTCTTCTATCGAGGAGGGTTCGAATTCTACAACCCACCCATCCAAAACACCGTGATCTAGTATCACTCCGGAGGGATAATTTCCCCTATTATGTACTTCCAAAGTGAAAGTTGACTCTTCACCCTCGGAAACTCCCTGCAAGTTTGCAGAGTCGGACTGGGCATCTATCCACACAGATGGGATTACCGAAACCTCCATCTCCACAGTTATTGTTTCCTTGGATAGGCTTGGGGATGTTGATTCGATTATTACAGGTACCTTATCAGACTGAGTCCCAACTGGGGTCCCACTAGGGAGTTGGAGGCCGATTGTGATAATTGAGTCCCTATTCATGTCCATTGTGAATGTTTTTCCGGTCAAGAAGCCGCCTGACCACCCTTCTGGTAGTGTGCCCATTGTTAGATCAATTAGCAGAGGGACATTTCCTGAGTTGTGTAGGAAAATATTGGAGTTGCCATCTCGGCCCAGTGCGATTGAGAACCCTGCTTCGCTCTGTACATCTAATGTGGTAATTTCCCTAACTTCCAACACCGTGGCATTTGTTACGACTGTGTCTCCCAATGTGGTCTTTACAGTGATGGTGTTTCTATCTCCCTTTTCAGCTGCAAGTGGCACTATGGTGCGTACAATCACCCTGGACTCATCGCCTGGTTGTACTACTAATTCAGCGTTTGATTCTTGTCCAGAGGGGGGTTCTTCATCGAAGAGATATACTTGGATGGGCCATGTATTGCTTGAGGATAGGGCTCTAACCTGGAAATCAAGTGGGACGTTTCCACGATTCGATATCGACAATACGGTGGTGACGGTTTCTCCATTCAGAACGGCTCTCGAATCAGATATAGCTGCTGGACCGAACTCGTTTCCGTTAGAGTCCGAAATTTGAGTGGTGAACTCTGTGCTTTCTAGAACTTCAACCTCGGCTGTCTCGATTGTGAATAGGCTTGGGTCGTTTACAGAAGTAGTGACGCATGTGACTTGGTTGGTATCGCCGGCAGATAAGCCAGAAGATGCTGGGGGAATTTTGACACGAATCGGCACTGGGACGAATTGTAGCCGGCTAAGCGGCCCGATTGTGATTTCAGAAGATTGGCTACTTCCAACATGGACAATCCAGCGGTCGGACGTCTCGCAAGAAATGCTGTATTCGGTTGGTCCGTTTCCGATATTCTTGACTGATAGCGTGAACAGGGCGAAGGTGTTTGGTTCAGAACCCAGACTCTCAGTTCCTGCGGGAATCGTAAATAGTCCCTCAACACGATCGATATCCACCGAAAGACGAATGGAATGGAAGATGGTTGGCGCCATCTTGTCTCTTAGCGTGATGTCAGAAACGAATAGTCCGGGAAGTGCGAATCTGCTTTCTAGATCTGCATCTTCATCCGTCAAGTTCAATGAGATTACGACTCTGTCCCCCTCTTCTCCGAATGGCGAGAGAACCCAAGGTCCATTCTCACTAAGCGAACGGGACCACTCGTCCTGTGGGGTATTCATTATCCCAGACTCGTCAATAATTTGGACTGCAGATGTTGATAGTTCGACTGTGATCTCGGATGTCCCCTCGTTCAATAGCTCTAGTTGGAATTCGGCCCAACTTACTAGGCTTGGATCGATATTCTGATACTTGGCAGATTCTAATTCCTGGAAGTCAGAGGGATGAGAACCATCGGCCAACAGGGGGGTTATTCGCACGCCTATCTCAGTTACATCCAATTCCAGATCATATACGTTGTTATTTGTTCCCGAGTTTTCGTCATTTAGTTCAACGACCTCCGAGAAGTGATCGAGTGTGAGTCTGACAATGTGAGTGCCAGTGGTTGAGAATGAATGGTATAACGAAAATGTCTCAATTCCCCCTCCCACGAGGGAAGGCATCGAATAGGTTCCAATCTCTACCCCATCAGTGATGTCCTGAAGCGAAATAGAGTAATCTCCCGTAGCTGCTGCTGCTTGATTAATCCAAGAAAGTTGCATGGAGAAGGTATCTCCCTTCAGAGGGTTGTTTTCTGAGGTGAAGATTGAGTTGGCGACCACAGTTAGATCTGCCTCCTGGAGCTCTTCAGCATCGGCAGCTAAGACCAATGAGAAGTCTTGGACGAAACCGCCCGCATGTCCGACCTGGACAGACCAGATTCCTGATTGTGGGGATGGTAGCCTTACTCTCTCTAGGTTATTCAGTTGGTCGCTGAACTGTGTTGTTTGACTTATTCCGTTTACAAAGTTATTCCCGTTGTAAACTTCTCCAGTTGGTGAAGTTACTACTAGATCTAGATTGTTGACAAGTCGGCTTGCGTTCTGAGACGCAGAAGCGGATCCCTCTATGTCGTTCCATGCCAGAGTTACATCGATTCCGCTACCGCCGGAAACCTCGAATGTGTAGATGAAGCTATGCCCGGGCATTAGTTGCCTTTCTTGATCGTAGAAAACTGAAAGATTGACGCCATTACTTTTCGGCAAGAGGCTGTTGGAGATATTGAGTTGACCCCACCCTTCACGGGAGTTCGGGACGTCCTGTTCACCGATATCCTCCGCCCCATTTACCAGTAGGGCCCTTATTAGGTCGGATCCGGGGGTCGCAATCCCAACTTCTTCTCTCAAGAATTCTCTCGCCATTGCAGAAGCTCCAGCAACAACTGAGGTCGCCATAGAGCTTCCATTCAGCGTCATGTACATGGGAGTGGAGCCATCAGAATGCATCGAATTTGAGCAGTTTCCTCCGGTGGCAAGGTCTGCCTCTTGAGCTCTTGCAGAACATATCATCACCCCTGGTGCAACCAAATCTGGCTTTATTCGACCATCTGAAGTAGGACCTGAGGATGATTCGTTGAAGATCTGTCCTATAGTCTCAGAACCAAAGGCACCTGTGGTTGAAGCACCGACTGAAAGGGCGTTTTTTGCGGTGCTTGGAGAGGTTACTCCCGAAACGCCCATATCGCCTGCAGAAAAAATTACCAAGAACTCAGGATAGTCGTTTGTAAACCAGTCAATGGAACGAGAATCGGAGGTATAGTCGCCAACTAGGCTTTCACTCCCCCAACTGTTTGTGTGGATGTATGCATCATTCGAAAGTGAGTGCTCGAACATTTCGTACAGTGAACCCCATCTTGCCAATATTCCAGAGCTGTCAACCTCTAATTGGTAAAAGTGGAAGGTTGCTTCGGGGACTATGCCAGTGGAATTTGAGTCTCCTGAACCATCCCCCAATAGTGTAGAGGTGACGTGTGTACCATGGCCGCTGTTTGAATCAGCGCCAGAATTATCCGGACCAAACAAATTGAATATGGGACTCCTAAGTCGTCCATCAAAGTCTCCGTGGTCTGCATCGAGGCCAGTGTCAGAGATGCCGATAACTTCTCCTAATCCAGTGAGATTGGCTCCAGAAATATCCCTCGCGAAATCCACACCTGAAATCATACTAGCATTTGAGTTCTGGATAGAAAGGACAGGCCCCGGTTCGACTCTAGTGATTCTATGATCGGATGCCAGCGAAGTAATCAATGAGGGTTTCGCGGATTTTATCTGGCATAGATGGGCATCGCACCGAGAAGCTTCGTGCTCGATACCCTCGAGACCATTGAGTAGCGCATCTAGATTGGTGAGATCCTGTAGAGAGTTTGTAGGCGATGGGGTGACATCCAGATCAATGAGAGAGTCATCAAACTGTGTTAATGCGAGTAATGATTTGGAAACCTTCCACGTTGATGGCATTGGGCCTGCCCAGCGAACCTGTGATAGATTCTGTACTCGTGAAATTTCTGCATCTGAGGCCTCTTCTGGTAGGCTTATCAATACTGAATCGTCAGGGATATGGTCAATAATCTCAATTCCGATGGATATGAGTTCATTCTGCAGTTCAAACAAGTCTGGACTAATGGACTGGACAATGTGCAATCTAGCGTCATATGGCCTTTGGAAGCCAATTGCTTGCCAATGACCCAAGGGCGGCTGTTCAGCAAGAGGATCAAAGGTGCCGAAAGGGGAATGTATTTTTCCGGAAGAAGCCGATATCTGGTAATCGCTAGAAATTGGATTTTCTAACATCGCCCAGTTTCTCTCGTTGGGAACAACGGAGGACTGAGAAAGTGATTCTTCTTTGGGTACAGTATCTACAGGAATAGAATGAGCGAAAGTAGAGAAGAAAAAGAGAGCAATGACCGAACAGACTGATTTTATGGTAGTCATTCGTCATCCCGAGACTAGATTCTCTTTTGACTATTGACACTATGCGATTGATAATCAGATTACTATGTGGAGTAATACTGGCTGATTGATTCGTCCGTCTTTGCAACGGACTTGCGCCAGTCGCTCTCGACCCCCATCAGTGCCCTAATGCAATCAACATTCTCAGGGATTACATCGCTCTCCTGGTGGATTGCTTGGAAATAGTAGAGTCGATCTCCGACTAGTTTTACCCCGTCTTCCCATACGAAAATCTCATGCAAATCGCCCCACTTCCTGCCTATGTCCCTGGCCATCTCCATTACTTCGGCAGTAGTAGGAATTCTGTCCTCTGACCCATTCATGATAATTACTCGTGGAGTTTTTGTCCACATTTGGATGATCGAATCGGTGGTCAGGCCATGCCCCTTTGGGAGATCTGCGATGATGCTGTGTACGTGCATTATCGTTGTTGGGACGGCTACAGCAAGGCTGTTTATCTCAATCTCAGGTTTAACTGTCATAACATCCGGACCATGATGGCTTGGAACTTTCAGGACTGGTTTGATTGCATTTATCGGGCCCTTTCCAGAATCTCCCGGGTCTGCGGCTCTCCTAATCATTGTACATTCGACCTTCAATGAACCGCAGTGCTCGAAAAGCGGGACCAGGGTTCGAGACAGGCCTGTTGTATTGCAAGAAACGACCCTGGTACCATTTGCATTCATATTCTCCGAGTGATTAGCCGATGAAGTATAGGACAAGCCGGTTAATTCATGCTTTTCTCCCCCTTGGAAGATGTACTTGATTCCTGCAGACTGATATTTCTCAATATTTTCTGCGCCTAATTTTCCTGGAGAGCAATCAACAACGACATCAGAAATAGAAAGCAAATCAGAAAGTCCCCCCGAGCAAGAGTAGCCCTTCTTAGAAAACTGTTCAATCCTATCTGCATCATCAAATGTGCAGTATAGAGGGAAACCCTTCTTGATTGCTAGCTCGCATCCAAAACTTGGACCAGTTTTGGTAACCCCTGAAACCTCCATATCCTCTTGAGCGTCAATCGCGTCTGCAACTCGCTTTCCTATTGTTCCAAAACCGTTTATTGCTACCTTTATGGTCCCCATTTTCAAATCCCCATGTCTTTGCCCTTGAACAATCGACGTCTGAAGGATGCCTATGAACATAGCGAATTCGGCAAGAGTCAATAATGAGTCGCCTCTTTCTGTATACTAGAGTAATGCAGGGGGCGATGGTTTGAGGGATATTGTCAATAAGAGTTTGAAGCTCAACAATGACCTGGACAGGTATGTCGAGCAGGCATTAGAGCAGGGGCGACCTGTAAAGATAGGCTGGGGTCGAGCCGGGGATGAGAGGCCAAAGGACGGAGAATTTGGAGTAATGACTCACTTGCCTGAGGGAGCGAGAGTACTGTGTCTTGGATCCCTTGGCGATTGTGTTGGAGCGGCAAATAGAGGTGGGACCTTGACCCTTAGGGGGGATTGCGGGTCAATGCTCGGAGCGTTTCACCTTTCTGGAAAGACGGTTGTAGAGAAAGACGTTGGCAATAAGGCGGGATTCGCAATGAATGGTGGGGAGATTTCAATCCAGGGGTCGACTGGCGATGAATCGGGACACTCTATGGCTGGAGGGATTCTTCTAGTCAGGGGTCATTCAGGCGATCGCCTGGGCTGTGGGATGTCCGGCGGCTCGATAGTGGTGATGGGTTCGGTTGGTTCAGAGCCCGGGATAGGAATGACTGGAGGTAGAGTCATCATTTCTGGCAGTTGCCCGCCTCCGCCGGATGGGGTCCAAATGAGATCAATAAAGAAATCTGAGATTTCTGAATTCTCAAAACTGCTAGACCCCATGGGTTTGTCCCTGAATGATGATGCTTTGGTTCTAGAGCCTGCTGGGGATGCCTTTCCAAGCGTTGAGGAGGCAAAATTTTTCATCTCTGAGGGTTTTGAAAATATTTCACTATATCCAAATGAGGACTCTTTATCGAATAATGCACCCCTAGACCACTATACTCTTCTTGTACAGGATGGGTCAGATTCTGGAGGTGCACTATTGAAAATACCCTGGATTATGACTTGCGAAACAACAATGGGTTCTGAAAGGTGGAAGGGAATTGATTCGCCAGCAATAGTCAGAACAGAATCAAGAGATAACGACTTGTTGCTAGTTGGGAAAAATGAATTCTGTGAGGCCATCGATCATGTGGGAAATTGCTCGGGTGTTGTTTTTGACATCACGGACTTCCCGGGACTTAATGACGCGGAAATAGAAGCGATGATTATTTCACTTCGGAGTAGGATGTCTGAAAGTTCGATAATATTACTAAGAGGCAGGATTGGCAGGATAGAGCGTCTTTTCCGGCTTGTCATGGACTTGGAGTTAGATGGAGCAATAGTGAACTGTGCAACTAGGAGCGGATCTCGTCTAGCCTCATCACTTCCAAAGATTGGTTTAGCTTCGAAGGCAATGGGCATGAGTGAAACAGGGAAATTTGTGATGATTGAGGTTTTGCACGAGCCTGTTGCTAAGGACCTGATTATTGCTGTTGCTTCAGGATGTACGGCATTAGTCTCGCCTTGTCCTGAAAGTGACTTGAATGAAAAGATCAATGAGTTAACAATGGGAATCCGTGGTTGGATGCGAGAGATCGGCGTGGATAGGATTGAGCGGATAGGGAGAAGAAACCTTCGAGCCAACGATTTCGATACAGCTGCAATTTCTGGCCTGAGGTTGGTTGGATATGATCGCCCCCTAAAGATGTGGCTAGATCTGAGGTGAGAAAATTCCTACTTTAGACTTCAAACACTCTGTCCTCAGTTACATCCAGAATATTCACGAGTCTAGGCATTTTCCTGGGGAATGGACCGAATGGTTGCCGGAATTGGGTTGCCCTGTAGATAGCAATAATGAGGATTCAATAGAAGTCGAGATTTTTCCGGATCGGCCTGATCTTCTCAGCCATGAGACTATTGCAAGAGCTTCCCGTTCATTCCTATCAACAAACGAAGTGGGGGTTGGCTTGCCGGTATCTCAGGGCGAAATCAAACTCTCAGTCGCCCCAGAGTTGAAAGATGTCAGGCCGATAGTAATGGGCGCAGTAGTCAGGGGCGTTAATACTGGGTCTAATCCAGAAGAAAAAGAAGATTTTATTCAATCACTGATGGATCACCAAGAAAAGTTACACATGACACTGGGGAGAAAGAGGAAATTCGCATCAATAGGGGTCCATGACCTAAACTCTCTGAAACCCCCGTTTAGGGTGATCACTGCCCCGTCGGATTTCTCTTTCGTGCCACTTGCCTGCTCAGAGGAGATGACAATTGAAGATATTCTGAAGGAACACCCGAAAGGGATAGAATATTCCCACATAATGGAAGGGATGGAAAGTTTCCCAGTGATACTGGATTCTGAAGATATGGTCCTCTCTTTTCCACCAATAATTAATGGCAACCATACAACTGTTCACGAGGGAACTGAGGATTTCTTCATCGATGTAACGGGTTGGGACGCTAGGTCCTGTGAATCCTGTCTGCTACTTGTGTGTCTATCGATGTCAGAAAGAGGAGGAGAGGTTGAGAGTATCGAAATATCTGACTCGAATGGAGAATGTGTCCGAGTACCGAACGGAAATCCGCGAAAACACAGAGTTCCAGAGAGTCTGATTAGGAAAATTCTGGGCTTAGAATTGGGGTCGGAGGAGTTAGCTCGTTCAATAGCGAAGATGGGCGGGAAACTGGAGGGAAGTCAAACCGTGACTGATGGGCCCAATGAACGCGGACGTTGGGCTGACTGTGTTGTGGGAGAGATTGAGCACATTATTTCGATGCCAAGATGGAGGAGTGACATAATGCATCCGATTGATGTCGTAGAAGATATTGCAATAGGACATGGTTTCGAAAATCTACCAGAAATTTTGTCGAGGACACATCTCGATGCAATCCCACTTGATTCTTCTAATCTGGATAGGCGGTTTGGAGAAAGTATGAGATCCTGCGGACTTCAAGAAGTGCAAAGCCTGACTCTTTCTAATGAGAGAGACCAATTCGAAATCATGAGATGGCCAAAAGAAGATGGAGTGGCATTTATCTCCAATCCAATTACATCGGATCACACTGTTCTGAGGCAATATATTCTACCTTCTCTACTAAGATTGCTTGCTGCAAATAGGCATCACGAATTGCCTCAGAGAGTGTATGAATTAGGGGCCGTTGTGAGGGAATTCAATAATTGTAAAAGAGGGGCTTGGACGTGTGCGGAGGTTGGTAGTGGTTTCACTGCCTCAAAGGGGATAGCACAGGCCCTGATAAGAGACCTGGTTGCTGGAGATGACCATGTAGAATTCTTGCCTACCGAACCAGGGCATGGACCATGGATTACCGGCAGAGGTAGCCACATTATGATCAATGGAAGGAGCATTGGTGAATTCGGGGAAATTGATCCCGAAGTGAGTGGTAAATTTGGAATAAAATCTCCAATTCAGGCCGGAGAAATTGACCTAGAAGTAGTGAGTTCTCTTATCCCTGACCCCCTCTCCTAGTCACCCTTATCCTTTGATGACAAAAGCTTCTTTGCGTCCAAGAACTTCTTACTCTTCAGATGGCTTTTATCATCATCCTTACTTTCTTTCTTTCCGGATTTTTTCTCGTACTCAACCACGTTTTTCATGTAATTTGTTCGTGAAATAGCCGGTTTTGCCGGTTTCTTCTTCTTGAAGGGCCATATCGGTCCCATGACCTGTGAGCGACGAACGTACGAATGATGCTTTCCCCGTTTCAAGTCAAAAAGCAGGATTTTTCATAACCATTGTTGTCGCTGCAGTGTAATGGGAGCCTACCACATAGGGGTTGACGAGGCAGGGAGGGGGCCTGCCATTGGGCCCATGGTAGTTTGTGCGATTTCTATCCCAATCGAGGACAGGGGAATTCTGACGGAAATTGGAGTGGATGATTCAAAGAATCTGACCAGACAAAAGAGAGAGACAATTCACTCTGAAATCATCAACATTTCAGAATCTAGAGGTTGGAAGATCGGTGTGATAAACTGCGATGCGGAGAGAATTGATCTATGGATGGAATCAGGAACCCTGAATTCTCTGGAGGTGTTGGCCTTTTCAGACGCAATTGAAGAGGTTGCAGAGAATTCATTAGAATACAGCATTTTTCTAGATGCTTGTGATGTAGATGCCGAACGTTTTGGCAGGAATGTGTCTTCTTCCTTAACAAACAAGAGGATTGATTGGAAGATTTTCTCCAAGCATCGAATGGACTCTGATGATGTGGTAACCGGTGCGGCCAGCATTATTGCCAAAGTGAACAGGGATTGGGCAATGGATAAGTTATCACAAGAATTGGGGATTGACCTGGGATCAGGATATCCCTCGGACCCAAAGTCAAAGACTGCAATTGAAGTTCTTTGCAGGAAGGACCTCCTTCCGGATTGCCTCAGAAGAAAGTGGAAAAATGTCGATAGAGCATGGATGATGCATCATCGAACGCCGATTCCATCAAGGTCCATTGGAACCCCGGGTGGGGTTCAATCCGCCCTTGACGAATGGAATTAGCAAGAACGGTGAAATGTAATCATTGGCTGGTTTGTTCGATAAACATGGTAGATAGCGACGGCTTTGATCCCGATGTCATTCAGACCATTAGGAAATATGCATTGCAGAATGCCATAGAATATGGTGGAGAGGGCAAGTCAGGGAGCGTCCTGGGGAGGGCATTGGCAGAAAGAACCGAACTTCGACCTCATGCAAAGAGTCTGATGAATCTGATTGATTACGAAGTAGAACAGGCTAATTCATTGGCAAAACAACAAGGATTGGGAGCAGTTACAGCAGAGTTGGAAGGTATCGATCCAGATGCTTTGGAAAGGGAGAAGCATCAGAAGAAAGAAGGCTTGCGCGACCTCCCAGGTGATACTTCCAAGGTTGTTCTTAGATTTGCACCTAACCCAAATGGGCCGTTGTCGATTGGGCATTCAAGAGGAGTCGTGATTAATTCCAGTTATGCGGAAAAATACGATGGGAAAATAGTTCTCAGGTTCGATGACACCGATACCAGAGTAAAACCCCCTTTGTTAGAAGCTTACAGATGGATCGAGGAGGACTTCGAATGGTTGTCGGGCAGGAGGGCTGACATTGTCATTAGAGCTAGTGAACGAATGCCAATTTATCTCAAACAAGCGAAGAAGATGATCGAGGGGGGGCATGGATATGTATGTCGGTGTGAGGCTGAAAAGTTTCGCAAATTCCGAGAAGGGAAATCAGACTGCCCGTGCAGGGAAAGGGAAACTGCGGAAAGTCTGGAAGATTGGGGCAAAATGAATTCTGGCGAAATAGTCGAAGGTGGCGCCGTAGTACGGGTAAAGACGAGCATGGGTCTGCCAAACCCTGCCCTTAGAGACTGGCCGGCACTTAGGATTCAGCATTCCCCTCACCCAATAGTTGGGGAGAAGTACAAAGTATGGCCCCTGTTGGATTTCCAAAGTGCAGTAGAAGATCAAAAACAGGGAGTTACGCACATAATTAGAGGCAAGGACCTAATGGATAGTACGAGGAAACAGAAGCTCCTGTACGAACACTTTGGTTGGGAATACCCAGAGACTCTTTACTGGGGCAGGGTGAAAGTTCACGAATTTGGTGGGTTCTCAACATCGGGGATGGCGTCTTCAATCGCAGATGGGGAATTTGACGGTTGGGATGATCCTCGTCTACCTACCCTAAGGGCTCTACGGAGAAGAGGCTTTAAGGCTCAATCTCTAATTTCTCTTTGGAGTGAAATTGGTCTATCTCAGAAGGATATTTCGATTTCAATGCAAACCTTAGAGACGTTCAATTCAAAGAATATTGATGGCTGTAGCGAAAGGCGGTTTTTCGTTTCCGATCCTGTTTCAATTGAAATTCATAGTGAAAGAACCTTCTCGGAAGCGAGTATTGCTAGGCATCCGGACGGATTAATCCCTGGAATGAGGCAATGGGGAGTAGGAAATTTGATTTTAATTCAGAAGAGTGATTTAATTCAAGGAAAATTGCGTTTGAAGGACTTTGCTGACATTGAAATTGATGGTTCTATAGCAGAGATTGAAGGTGGAGAAAGAAGCGATGATCGGCCAATCATCCATTGGCTCCCTGAAGAAATTTCTAGGAAAGCAAAGATGTTTGTTCCAGAAGGAGAGGGAGTAAGGGAATTGGTGGGGGTGATTGAGGATTTTGAGTTGAGTGTCGGAGAAGTCTACCAGTTCGAGAGAGTCGGTTTCGCTAGGCTTGTTAAGATTAACAACGAAGTAGCAGAATTGGTCTGGCTTCACAACTAGTCGAGTTGTAAATTATTGTCGGCAAGAACGTAATTTTCCTCCATTAATTGCGTCGCATTGAAGGGTACGATATGAATCAGAGTGACGTGGGCCGTTCCCGAGCAAGGCAAGTAGCCATATTTTCAGCGATGATGGTGATGGTGATTTTCTCACCAATCAATACCCAAGCTACGGAGATCAATGGCTGCTGCGAATCTCCGGATGAGTTTGACTTATTCCTTATCGGTGATCCGGGTAGCGGACAACTGACCCCATTCAAATCAGACTTAGAGGAAAGGAAGTCCGTCGAAGTGACATCATCCGTTCTTGGAGAGGTAGAAATTGGCTCATGGATGATTGAGTGGGGAGAGGCAGGGAGTTACTCTTCCGGGACATGGACCTTCTCAATCCCATACGAAGTGTCCGACTCTGCTGGAGTATCGGCCAATGCTACCGTAGTCGTCAAGGTGGGCGGGAACACATACGAAAGCTCTTCACAATTGCCCGCTGTCTACCTTTCTGAATCTGGAGAGCTTCAAGTAGACATAGAAGTACAAGGTGGTGAAGTCTCGAAAAACGAGAAGATAGAGGTCGTCTTTTCTGTGAGGAGTTTGATTTTCTCCAATCCTGGTAGTGAATCTGGAATAGTTTTCCATTGGGGTGCTGAAGAGGTTGATGCTGCGATTACACTCTCATTCCCACTGGTTAAAGTTGTAATTAGGGAAGCTAGTGTTAAGGGGAACCTGGTTTTCTTTCCAGTAAGGTTGACTTCTGGATTCGGTGACAAGATTTGGACTGGTTCCACTGGTGGATTAATGGTCCAGAATGTCGAAATCTCTGAAAGTCCTATAGTCAACTCCAATGAAGATTGGGTGGATGTGACATTTGTCTGGGAACCAAGCAGTTCCGACGGAGGGTCTGTGCGAACCGACTTCCAGATTTCACTGCAGGATTCACTTGTCATTACAGCGGATAAGATCCACGAGATCACACTTGGCCAGGACACAGGGGACAATAGCTGGTATCCCGAGGAGGAGCCTCCTCGGACAGGAGGTTCGGACCTAATGGTTGAAGTAAATTGCAAATATGATGGCAATGACATAGAGAGGAAGACTACGATTACCCTTGATGGTGCCATGTCACAGTGGATGAGATGGGGTCTTGACAATATTGGGAATAAGAGCCTAGGAGCGTATAGCTGGTGGAGGAATCTGAATACAGTTTCAGATACTGTTAGCCAATCAGAGAAGTCAAATGCCAGAGTAGACAATACAGAGCTGGTTGCACTGGAGAGTCACCTGAGGGGTTCAAAGTCTGCTCTGAAGTCATTTCTATCTGAAGGGCTAAGGATCAATTCTGAATCTGTCTTCGGAGTTGATCCTGTCACTGAATTTGGGCCTTTGGTGGTAAGTATAGATTTAGGTCCATCCAGGGCTTTCAACTCAGATGAGATTTCCATATATATTGAGTCTAGTTACAGTGTAGAAAGAGACTCAAGGCAAACTCTGATTGAGGATTTTATCAGACCAGATGGATATGATTTCTGGGAAAGGGTTGATCTTTCATTCGAGATTAGGACAGGGATGCTTTCAGGTTTCGATGGGGTGAATCTGGACAATGGAGACGTCGATTATACACATAGAAGATGGATTGTAATGGAGATACTAACTTTGGATGAGTCCGACATAGAATCTGATACTGATTTTAGACTTGATTTTGAAGCGAAAAATGCACTCCTATTCAGCCCACTAATTTCAGCAATGATTTCTGTTTTCGCCCTTTGCTTGGCCTTGGGGATAGGGATGGCACTGACGAAAAGGAGAACCAGGGTTCCGAGTATGATCATGATTGGCGTGTTGGGGATTCTTTCTCTGTCGATATATTGGTTTGGACTACCTATGCCAATTGTGCTCGGAGTGGTCGGTTCAAGTGTATTACTGGTTTTCCCTGCTGCTATAATTTCACCAGTTATTGAAGAGGGCGATAGTCAGAGAAATTCGAAGAAGGGAGGGAGGGTAAAGTGCCCGTCATGCGGGAAAAGGAATCCAGTGGAGTCGGACATTAGGCCACTAAGGATTGAATGCTCAGCGTGTAGTAGCATTCTCCGGATCGAATAGTCTCATTTCTCCTAAAGAGACGAGAGAGTCGGCGACAATAGAAGCTGCCTTGATTGGGGTGAAATTTTCCCAATTAGACTGGGCCATACTGATTTGAGATGCTAAATCTGATTCCCAGCCAGATCCGAGAACACAGTGCCAAAGCAATTCCTCGACCCTTGCTGTAGAAGGCATGCTAGAATTTAGAACAGGCCTAGCCAGGTTTCCCATGATTATTTCACGATTTTCTAACTCTAAATTGTTCCATTTACTACATGCGTCCTCTATCTCACTTCGTTCGAGCCATGAATAATTATTGAAATTAAGATTTGGTACTTCTGTAACTGGAATTACTCGAATTGATCCCTCTGTCGAAAGGTGATCTCTCAGAGAGGAGTAAACTGGATCATATGTTGTTTCTAGGGCTCCATAAATCCAATTTCCAGACAAAATCCAGGGTCGCATCCTTCTAAGTCTGGGACTATGAGGGTTTAACGACATAGCAAGAACGTGTGCTTGAGCAACTGAGCTGAGGGGTCCCTTACGGAAGTCGCCTAATCTCCCCCTCAACCCATCGACAATGGTTGTAGACAGTGACAGCCCGGAGGAATCTGTTGTTGTCTTGCCCATGCCATCTGAGATTCTAATGAATGGAGAATAGTCGGGATCATCCTGTGTAAATCTACGCTTGTATGGAATTCCAGCATCTAGTAAAGCAGCTTCGATAGGGGCAAGGGAGAGGGAGCCTTCCAAATTTGGTTCTGATACTAACAGAATCGGCTGTCTTCTACTGATTGCATCATTAGTGAAAATTTGGATGGAATCTCTAACTGGGGAGAAAATATCCTGCTCGATTAGAGGCTCCACCCCCCTTCGATTGGATGCGGGTACAAATCACTACTGATTATTCGACCATCAGTCTTAGTTGATCTCTCTTGTATGTCCATTCTGAGTCAATCTGGTTATTTTCCCTGTAATATCTCGAAAGTCTCCTAATCTTTGACTCGCAAAGTTCCAGTTGCCTCCTATTGTGGATGTCCTTAGAATTCTGAGAGAGGTGATCAATCAGGCGCAGGGCACGTCGCATTAGACTCATCAAATCCTCTGGGAGGCCAGAAGACTTGCCTAGCCTATCCAATGTCTGGGATATTCTCTCTCCGGTAACTAGCCTAACGTCTGGAACTCCGTGCTTGTCCCTTAGCATGGTTCCAATTGAAGCGTTTGTGTGACCCTCATCTGATAGTTGAACAATGAGTTCCTCTATCTCTTTCTTGTCGGAATTTGACCATTCTGGAGGGGCCTTAGAATGAGGCTTGCTAGAGCCGCTGGAACCCTTACCTTTACTGTGCATCCTTGACAAATGTATACCTCGGGCAGCCGGGCGACCTGCTCTCCCTCTTTAACCGCTACGCCAAATCAATTGGATCTGAACGATCAGAGTCTGTGTCTCGATTTTGCCAGTTTGCCGGGACCTAGGGGCCATTCCCACCCAGGAGCAAGAGCTCTGGCAGATCCTATCAGTTTCCCGTCCTGAATCACCAGAATCTCATCTCCGACTAAAATTGATCTGTCATGGCTTGCAATCATGCTTGGAAATATATCTCCAACCCAGTCCAATCCGGAGTGGATTTCCACCGATTTTAGGAGTTTTAGTCCCCTCATGGTTTCCAGACTTGACTTGGAAAGTAAGAATCTCCCTCTCCGAGGATCCCATTTTGCCATTTGCACGCCATCCCTTGTGATTGTGAAAATTGGGGGTCTTCCCCTAATTTGACAATCTTCCAGCCATTTGTCAGAACCAAACTGGAATCTGGAAATTGATCTCATCTTCTCATCTCTAACACTGAAATCGGTTTCTCCACCATCTTCTTCCGAGAATGATGAGGTGATTGCATCCCGTAGCCTTTCCAAAGATTCGTTAGAACCCGCGCTTCCACCCATCCTAGTATCAATAACATTCTTGTCTTCGAAAAGTAATTCGATTCCAGAATGATTGACTATTGTAGAGTAGCCGACCCTTTCAACTAGTCTACTAATCATACTCCTAATTATTGATAATTCATCTTCGTCCCAATCTCCGGTAACTGGAATGTCATAGTGTGAAGCGGGCCACAAGTCTTCCAAATCTCTCGGAACTAGTCCCAAAGGAGCTGTTACCATTACCTCATGGGCACGTGAGTTTCCAATTGCCCGTCTGAATCTAGAATGGCTTTGAGAGAGTCTGTAGGGCTTCTTCGCAGAGCAAGGTAGCAGAACAAGAACGTCTCGTTGTCTTGAAGATGGTTCATAATTCTCAGAAATATCTTCCCTCCAATTCCTTATTGTTACATCGTTCCTGCTCTCAAAGGAGTGACAACGGAGTTTTTTTCCGAAATAAACAGAACTGCTAGACAATCCAATTTTCTTTGAAAACTCAAATGATAGTTGATCGTGCCTCCTCAGACGTTCGACGGAACGAGGGCTAGAGGTACTCTGCCTCTCGGCCAAATCCCTGAGCGAACCATCTCTAATTGCTGATCTAGTGGCTGAAATTGCTCGAATCCACATCTCCTTTTGGGAATCCATTGATGGGTCCTCGTTTGTTGATTGTTCGGGCATTCTAGGTCCTGTTTCAGAAAGTAGTACGCCCAAGGAAGATGATTGTCTTGAACGTGCTAAGTCGAAAATGTCCACCCCCATCCAGGAGAGCAGTGCACAATTATCCGGACCCCCAATGCCGGGGGTCCAAATCAGTGAAGAAGGGAAAGTAGTTCTAATCGTCAATAGAGCCTGTTCTAACAAACCCGGACTGCTTGACAATTGAGGAGAGTCGGTCAGAACAATTAGTGACGGTTGTAGTCCTTCAGTAAGAAGAGATTTATCATGATGCAATGAGTTCCATGTTACCGGAGCTAACTCTATTCCTGATCCAAATTCGCCTGAATTTGAATCTACTAAACTCGGTGGAAGTACCAAGCCTTGGGAAGCCTCCCACGTATCTATAGAATCGAATGGAAAACAGAGGTTTGCCCTAGTTTTGACCTTGATTGATGAAGGAATAGTGGAATTATCCATAGAAGAAGAAAATGGTGCGATTGAGATGGGGAAATCTGGATCATCTTCTCCAATAACTAATCCTGGTGCAAATGACACTGGGCCATTCCGATCTCCGAGAGAAAATAGTCTGGAGAACCTATCTCGTGATATCACGTCCCTGCCTATTGGCCGCTCAACCATTGGCTGCCCATGGAAGCATTTCGCTTGAAGGATTCTAAGACCTAGTTGCCCTCCCATGGACGATGCATGGGGCCGGACGCACTATTTCTACGCTAATTGTTGCTTCAATTTTCACGTTTTCTTGTGTGGGAGAAGGACAGCAAGATGCGATATTTGAGGAACTTGGGGATGCTCCAAGCAAATTGTGGGATTCTAATGAAATAGGAGAACAATGGCAGATAATTTCGCCAAATAATTCCACGATTATGGGGGGTTTCGAATTGAATGATTCTGTAGATGTATTTGCCTTGGAAATTTCTTCAACGAATTGGACGATGGTTGGATTCTGGGTTTCAAATAACGATACGGTTAGAATTAGTGTACAGAGGTTGAATCAAAGCACTTGGTCGATTGTTGAATTTGCCGATGGTGATGAGGGTGAATTGGGGCTTGATCCAGGAATGCATGCAATCAGACTGGAGAGGAATGGCGACTTTGAGGAGGAGATTTCATATCGATTCACTCTTGAAAATAGAGGTTCTTTCGATGATGAAGAGGAATTTGTAAATTTGGCATGGATGTTTACTCCATTCTATTTGTTTGCTGGCCTATTCCTATTATTCCCACTAGTAATTGTATTATGGTGGAATAGGGGGGATTTATTGCCTTCGAAAAGAGAAGGTGAATTAGTGGAAAATGAGAGGTTAGTCTTAGATTCCCTTAGGGATAGGTTCTCGATTAAAGACCTTGCAAAGGATCGCGAAGAAGTTTCTAAAGCACTATCCATCCTAGGTAATGAATCATGGAATTCTGTTTCTGAGGAACTGGGAATTCCCGAGATAAGACATTTCACTGAAGATATAGACATATGTGTTTGGAGATTTGAGGATTCGAGTAATTCGCTTCTAGTTGGAGTCAAGACTGAGACGATTAGTTGGAAAATGGCTGCAATCAGAGTTTTCTCACCACTGGGTGAAGTTGCCTCAATCAAGAGCGTCGTTCCAGAAATGATTTTTCAAGATGATGAGGTTTTCTTGGGGGATCTAGAGGAGGGTTCTACGACTTTTGTACAAATTGAAACTCTGGGAAATCCGCCGGCTTTCAATATTCAAATTTCGGGATTAGTGGGTGGGAAACCTATAGCAGCGGTTCCAACAAATTCGATAGAAATTGGAGAGGAGTGATTTTTCTCAAAGCCCTCTTCTTGATTTTGCTTCGTCCCTCATCCTCTCCTCGACAGTCGGAATATTATTCTCCAATTCAACTCTTATTTCTTCGATTTTCTTCTTCAGTTTGCGAGATGGCTTTGTCGGAGATTGAAGCCTCAGTACGACGGTTACCGAACCCCTTCTAGCTCTGTGATTGCTGAAAGGAAGACCTCGCCCGGGAATTGAAATTGTTTCTCCCGGATTAGAACCGGGGGGAACTTTTATTCTAAGATTATCAGAGTCAATGTGAGGGATCTCGATAGTAGTGCCAAGAGTCAAGTCAGCGAAGTTTAGGGGCAGGGCCATGAGCAAATCTGATCCGTCTCTTTCGAACCACGGATGAGGTTCGACATCAATTTCTATGTATAAATCACCTGGACTTCCATTGAGTGATGTGGAAGCCTCGCCTTGTCCACGCATCCTAAGGCGGTTTCCAGAAGTTATTCCCGGAATGATCGAGAACTTCACTCGATTTGTCTGCAGGGCCCTACCATCACCTCCGCAATCCGGGCAGGGGTTGGAAATCAGCCTTCCAGAACCCCTGCATGGGGAGCAATCCTTTCTGACTCTCTGCCTGAAGGGACCTATCATGGAAATCTCATCTATCCTGCCTCTTCCATCGCATGAAGGACATTCTCGTGAGCCGTCCTCCTTGGCGGAGCCTGAGCCATTGCAACTATCACAGCCCTTCAGAGCTTCAATTTCTATTTCATCTTCCAATCCATCCATTGAAGCCTGAAAAGGCACAGAATGCCTTACCAATAAATCTGAACCACGTGTTCTATCACTCTGGTGCCCACCGAAAAATTGACTAAAAATTGATTCAAATCCACCACCAAAAAGATCATCGAAACTAATGTCGACTCCCTGGAATCCCCGAGATCCGAATGGAGAACCTCCTGGTCTTTCATGGCCAAAGACATCGTATTTTCGCCTCTCTTCCGGGTTAGATAGGATTGCATATGCTTCTTGAATTTCCTTAAATTTAGCCTCCGCTTCAGCATCATTTGGATTCTTATCGGGGTGGTACTTTCTTGCAAGGGAACGGAAAGACTGCTTAATCTGGTCCTCTGAAGCATCCTTGTCGACTCCAAGAATTACGTAATAGTCTCGCTTACTAGCCATAACGTTCCCGGCTTAGGCTCCTGAAGGAGTCATATCAACCGTTCCCCAATCAAGCGATTAACGAACCGCAGGATGAGCAATAATTTGATTCTGCTTGATTATATGTTGAACAACTCCCGCACAATCTGGTTTTCATCTGGGTCCCTTGGGGGATTGACCATCTAGAGCTGGCATCTTCCACTAAAGGGGAGAAAGACTCACTTTTCTGCAGAGCAGCTTTCTTTCTTCTTTCTTCCCTCCTTGACGCGGTTTTTTCGATTGATGAAGAAATGAAGTTTGAAAGTCGGGAGATTAGGTTGGGATTGTCTTGTGGCGGTTCTTCGATAATTTCCCTTTTTTGCTCAACTCCATCGACTGAAACAGTGAATTCTGAATGATCTCCGATCTTTTGTTCGAGTTCAGGAGATTCTCGATTGATCTCGCCGATCTTGCCCTGCATTCTCCGTCTAGAGGTAGTGGCCTTTCTACCTTTGAAGTCTGAATGCGCTCTTGCTTCCATCTTCTGGATTGCTGCTTCTCCCTTTTCCCAGAGTCCTCTATCCTCCAATTTGTAAGTTTTTGATAGAGCACTGATTGCCTTAGAACGACGGAATTCGTGATCATGGACAACTGAATATCGATATGCTATAATTAGTCCAATTAACAGAGCCACTGAGTGCGCCACTATTTGTCCGAAGTCATCGTTTGATAGAGCCTCATTGAGCTCAGGAGAGAGCTTTCTGAAAGAAACAAGTACGATGTTAGGTATCAAAACAAGAGCAAATGAAACCAGTCCAGAACGTTGTGCCACATCTAATCGTCGATTGTTAGTGGTTTGAATTTTCGTGCAAACCGATTGTTGACCGGTTAGCACTATTAATTTCCATTTGTTCGAGGACATGTGGAGCCAGAGATACTAGTTTCTACGATTGTTAGAAGCCATGAAGACCCGAACAAAGTGGTCGAGTCTGTTCGTTCAATTTTTCCAGAGTGGAGTCCTAAGAGTACATTAGAAAAATCTGATTTCCCAATAAGCAGGGATTCTGAGGAAATAAGTGGAAACGTAGATTCACTCGATAATCTTCTGTCGATATTGAGGGATAGTCGGGTGCTAGATACAGCCCTGGATGCAATGGCAATGCAGGCCGATGAGGAAGGGACTGTTTTCAGCCTCTCGAGGCAATCTGCATCCATAGGGAAGGTCTCCTTTGTTTTGGGAGAGAGTCCTCTTGGAGGCACGATGGAGGTTTCTTTGACTGGACGTGACATTGTTATCTGGCTTGAGCAAGCTACATGGCATAATGGAAGGGACATTGTCCCAAGGGAAGTAGGTGACGAGTTAGCGATGACCGAAGACGGGAGGGCTTCGGAGTGGTTCTAATCTAGAAGAGGATAGTGAGAACTTATCCCGAACTTTGCATATGATTGAGTGATTTGCAAATCGAAATAATACTCTCATATTGTTCTTCGAGTGGCAAAATTTCTTCACTTGGAAGATGGATGAAGAGGACTATCGGTCGTATGTTATCTGAAGAAGCCAATAGTGAACGAAAGTATGTCTCATTGCAGACAAAACCACCAGCGTCTTCGTTCCATCTAATTTTTGAAAAGTCCCCCAGATAATTCTCAATGAAGTTTCTTGGAACCTTTGTTTCGAGTATTTCTTTTCCCGGGGATATCCTCCCAGAAGATTGAAGTCTTCCAGAGTTATCTTTGATTTTCATTTGAAAATTATTTCTAGCGTATCTCTCGAGTAGTATGTCATTGGCATTTTCAGAGAATCCCAAGTGGAGAACCGCATCAAATTTCTCACCGCGTTCTATCCTATCGGATATCTGCCTCGAGCCCAATTCGTCCACTGAAAGAATATAAGTGCTGATCTTGAAGTCCAATACTCCTTCTTCAGAGATTAACTCTACGACCTGTTGAGATATATTTCTCTTGAAACCTGAAAATGGCTCAAATCCAGTTACCACTAACCCCTCATGCATGGTTTTCGCAGAGACTATCCGTTGTTCTCATTTTCTATGATATTCTGGTCGGCAAATTCATCCGCTTACAATTACCGCAAACAATGTGGAAGGGGAGTTCGTAGTCAAAGTGGAGGTCGCGGAAGAGGATAGGTTCAGACCTCTGGGGGTGGTTTCTGCTATTTGGAGCGAGTTGAGCGGTGGTGTTGGCCCGTGGGGTGCAATTCGTCCACTTTTTGCCGTGGCGCTTTCGCTTGTCCCATTCCTCTTCCTGGGCCAGCATTTCAATCGCCAACACAGAAAGGGAGGAGAGTGGTTTCTAATCCAGTTCCCGCTAATTCCTGCTTTTCTTTGGCCCTTTCTTTTCGTATGGTCGATAGCTGATGCTTGGTGGGTTTCCAGTGGGATAGTGGCATCTTCGGAGTCAATAAATAGCTAGAAGTCATCATCTAGCGAGAGTGGGCTAAAGAGGCCCCCGGGGCTTGAAATTTCTGATAGTTGATTACGAATCTCAAATTCCCAATCACGAAATTCTTGTAGTGCAGAGACAAATTCAAGTTGGCTCTCATTGAGGATTGTCCTGACCAGGGTATCCAATATGTCCATCCTGTCCTGATCAACTCTGTCAATTAACTTCTCAAGTGGGAATGAATTGATGCCAGAGGTAGTTTCTGACAGTGAAGAGTTGCTTGGAAGTGGATTTAGGATTATTTCTGGCAATTCTTCCCCTTCTTCGATGGCGGCTTTCTGGAGAGAATCAAGTAACATCCGAATGTACTTTGAGATGACAAGGGCGACTTCTATTATTGGCATGCTCAATTGATTTGTCAAGTGAACCATGTTCTCCCTGAGGAAAAGGAGTTTATCATTCGCCGGAGAATCCGGTCCGGGAACGTTTCGCGCCCCCTCACTCATGAATATCTGAGGGGACGGGGGCAAATGAAGTGTTGAGTTCACGATGTCCGATCATCGTAGCGAATTGGCGAGCCACTATTGCCCCTTATTCCGTCAAGTAGATCGTCGTCAATCTCGAAGAAGTCATTCAGCCAGTCGCCATCGGTATCCCAATTTGTTGGGTCTGTACCATCAGCAACCAAGTCTCCATCGATATCCAGAATCCACCACCCATATGCATATTCCCCCAATCCTGGATTTGGCAAGTGGTTCCTATCTCCTGCAAGTCTGTTGAATTCGTCTGTCCATTCACCATTGACGTGAATAATGTCGTTACTAGAGTTTACATCGAGGTATGTCAAGTCATTATCTTGGACTATCAAAGCATAGAGTTGATCGTCGTCATTGATTTTGTTGATTCGCAAATAGTTGGAAGAGTGTGAACTGGAGCCCGAACAAGTCCCAAGTAATGTCTCTCGGAGTTGCCACCATTCTTCCACCTCTTCCCCGGAGCAATCGAACAATGTCGAAGCCCGTACAATCGAAGGTGAAGATAAGGTGGTATTGACTACCGCGTAATACTCTTGGAAATTATTGTAAGGGACGTACTCGCAACTAGTCCCCGAGCAGTCCCACTCTCCATCATTATCTGCGTCTTGAGTCGCATCGGATGGATCTGTGGGGTCATGAGTAAACCAGTTCCATTCCAAATCCGGCCTTGTTATCTCCCCGTCTGTGAACTTTATCGGCTTCCAGTTCTGAGGCGTCACCTCAGTCCACTGAACTTTGATCTTCATGAAAGAAGACCAGTTGTCATTTGTCTCATTCCAACCCCGATAATACTCATAGAAGTCGGGCATCATGTCTCCATCGGAGTCATTGTCGAGTGGATTGGTCCCATACTTGAACATCTCTCGGCCATCTGACAGGCTCATGTCTTGTCTGTAGTCAATCACCACCCCGTCCACAATAACTGGAGTCATCATTATTGAGTCGGAGTCTGAATCTGGGTCCAAGGGTCCTGTTCCATTATCATATTCCATTATATTTGTGAAATAAAGTGAGCTAGCAGCATTTTCGAACTGTTGATCTGCTGGGAGGGGTGTGAAAACCCTAGAATTCCAATTTCCTTGGGTCGCGGGCGTGTCTAAAATCTCCCTGTCTAACCAACCATCGGCATCTGGGTCATAATCGGCATCAAGTGGATTGAGGGGGTTTAGTGACCAACGAAGTGAGTTTACTGGTAAGACCTCTGCATAAATTGAGTAGCAGTATTCCCAACCGTCTGGCATTCCATCCCCATCTGAGTCATCATGAGTAGGATCACTAATTCCAATTAATGATTTGTTGAAGTTATCTGGATCGATTTGGTTGATCAGACCTATCTTCTCAGAAGAACGAAGGCTTTTCGAAGAGAACAATGAGTATAGTTGCCCCCATGCAGATTTATTTGAAAGGCCGGACTCTTCAATGAAGGCATTGGCTGCATCGTCTCCGTAGGAGACAGCGGATGTCCCATTAGGTACATTTCCTACCTCCAATCTCTTACCATACCACCTAGAATCATATTCCGCCAGATTATCGAAAGATTCGGAGTCGGAAATCTCCCCATCTCCATTACAATCGAATGAGTCGTCGTCGGAGTCGAAATCTACGTCTGAATCAGTAAGTGGATTCATTGTCCACTTGTTTTCCTCCAGATCCCATTCCGAGAACCAGTATTCGTAACCATCACTCATCCCATCTCTATCAGTATCTTGATCCTTGGGGTCTGTTATTCCGAAGATTGCCTGGAGCATCGGCTTTGCAGGCAAACCAGATTTCCACTCCAAGTATTGCTCCATCCCTAGTTCAGCCCTCCCCTCCTTGCTGAATAGGATCCTGAACACCCTATTTTCGAAAGCAGTCTCATCTATTTCCCTAGATTCAACGCCAAATGTTGGTGCCCCCATTGGGTAAGATTCCCCATTAATGGGGAGATTTGATGTCAGATTTAGTTCGACCAGGTCCCCTATACCATCACCATCCGAGTCGAATCCCCCTTGGTTAGGGATTAGTGGATTAAGTGTCCAAACGCCAGCACTTGAATTCCAAGTGGTAAAAATCACCTCAATTCCATCAAGCAATCCATCTCCGTCAGTATCTGGATTGTTAGGATCAGCAGATGTTCCGGTCAAATTGGACTGATCTTCCGTTAAGAAATGGCCAAACGAAAGAGACGATTCGGCACCAATCCATGGGGTCTCGAGAAGGGCTCCCGCTGCATCGGTCAGGTAAAACTGCGGTGATGAGATGGTTGGGTCTGACTCGCTAATTCCGCTGTCGATTGCATTGTACTCCTCCCAATTTGACATCCCGTCCAAGTCTGGATCTCCTAGTCCATCTCCTCCATTGACTGGATTAAGTGTCCAATCACTGTCGAAAAGACTCCACCTCGCATGGAAGATCTCCCAGCCATCGGGCATACCGTCGTTATCGGAATCTGAATTCAACGGGTCGGATGATCCGATGTCTTCGGTTGGGAGCCCCGTCCATAGTGAAAGGTAGTATTCACCGGTTCTTTCTCCGAATGATTCGTCTGCCAGCCCCTGCCATGAATGGTGAGGTAAAGATGATGTGTGATTATCTGGGTAAATTGTTCCTGAAGACATTGAGTCGGATAGAAGAATGTCTGATTTGATGTGATATTCCATCCAATTAACGAACGCTTCTTCTGGTTCTATAATGCCATTATTGTTGACATCAAATCCATCTCCATCAGGATTTTTCAATGCGTCGGATCCATTCATTGGGTTGATACCCGAATTTGAAGATGGCCAGTTGCATGAATAACGAGCTTCCCAGCCATCGGGAAGTGAATCCGAGTCTGAATCAACTGAATTTGGGTCTGTCGGGACCCAATTCTTGATTGAGTCAGAAGTTTCCCCATGTGAGATAATCCCGGTTGAAGTTGACCTATCGAGTAGACTTTCCCACTTATATTCGCATAAATTGGATAATCCATCCCCATCAGCATCACCGGAAGCATCGTCTGGGTTATTGGGATCCAATGTCCATTCATTGCCCCCCGTGTAGATATCTCCAATCCAACGGCGATGTTTGATTTCCCAGCCATCGGGCATGCCATCCCCATCTGAGTCGGGGTTAGTCGGGTCGGTAGGGAGGTCACTGCCGCCACTTGAGCCTGTTCCAGTCCATCCTCCAAGATGTACCTCCTCTGCAGATGTACCTATGTCGGAATCACATAGGTACTGCTGATTTAGATAGTAGCAATCGAATGTTGTTGAGCCAAGAAACCAACCCCAATACTCCTCTCCATCAGTTAGTCCGTCACCATCGGTGTCTGCTACTCTAGGATCGGTTCCGTTTTGGCCAAAATCCGAGGGAGTAACGAACCTATACTCTTCCAAGTTAGTCCATAATCTGTCGAACCCATGGCCGGTTCCGCCGGCGATTGAGACTCCATCGGCATCATTGTCCCTAGAGGCATCAAATGGATCAGTAGGGTCGAGTCCGTATGCGAACTCCCAACCATCAGGAATCCCATCAAGATCGGAATCATGGGAATGCGGATTCATTGGGGCTATGTTCATGAATCTCCCCGGCGATACGCCGGCGAAAACCCAGATTTTTCCTTCTCTTTCCAGAGTAGTAAGAGAGGTAACCAGACCGGGTATATTTGTCTGATTCTGACGTATATCAAGAACCCCGTCCGAACCCCCTTCTAGGCACCATGTTCCGTCTGAAGATCCTAGGACAATCATTCCCTCCAGTGGAAGTATAGAGTGAACATCATTAGCACCGGTTAGTAGGCCCGCTAGATTGAGCATTCTCTCATTGTTGATAGCCTCCTTTGGTTGAGAGATAAATAGGTCCATTGTGATCAGATGCAGTCCCCCTCCCATCCCCAACCAAACGTCGTCTGAGCCCTGTTCGGAAGTCTCTATCATTATGGAATTGACAGTCGCTGTCTTGGTGTTATCGAGAATATCTGGGTTAACGAATTCGTCGGCGTTGTTTCTTGTGAAAACCCACCATGGCATCCCATTGTTGTCAGAACCATCGGAAGAATTCCAGGCAATTAGGCCGAAATCGGTCCCTATTAGTAAAATTGGAGTTCTTCCAAAAATCTTGGCGTGTCCTGCAGAAGTTGCTGTTGCATTAGAATTACTAAGCATTGATGAGAGCGAATCTACGAAAATAATCTCAGAGATGGATAGAGATTGGTCGTCCTCGGAGAATGTTGTCCTCCACGCGCCGTCCTTGCCCATAATCAGGATTCCTGGGTCAAATGAGTCGGAGACGAGTTGGAATAAAACGGTGGCTTCTCCTAGTTCATGGGAAGTTAGGGTATCCATTACTGGGAGTCCGTTCTCTAGAATTACCGTGTGAAGTCCTATGTTTGACCCCAACATTAGGAAATCTATGTTTCCTACAGAATTTCTCTCCATTGTGTACAATTCCACTCCCGGGGGAAATTCAAACGAAGAAGAGACGCCTCTGAATGGATCTAGGGCTGTGATTCCATATTTACTTCCAACCAACAACCTCTCTCTTGGTTGGTCTGGAATAATGCTATGTACAGCGGAGTCGACGAGACTAATCGCGGTCGAATGATCGAAATTAATGAGATTCTCGGAATCGGTAGAGATCTCAATTCCCCTAACCCCCGGCATTACTCCGGAATTTTCATCGAAGTCAACAGAGTACTCTTCGAAATTACTGAAAGACTCGCCCCATTGTGATGTTCCAATTGTAACATCCTCCGTAATGAAGCCATCCTCGTCTTTGTCCCAACCATCCGAATCACTGTCGATTATCGCATCGCTAGAATTCAGAGGGTCAAGACCATATTGTGCCTCCCAGCCATCCGGAATTCCATCTCCCAATACATCTAATGGGGATGGTGCTATTTCATCCCAGAAAAAGTAGTCTGAGTCAGAGAATCTGGGATCAGTGCCCATCCACCCCGATTCACCGGTTGGTCTCTCGAACTGGTCCTGGCACGAGTCTTCGGTGAGTCCTTGAATCGAACCCCAACACCAGAGCCCGTCCCTCTCAGTAATCCAGTCATCGGGAGCTCCCAACCAGTATTCCTCTACGTTGGTGAACATTTCTCCAAGGTCAATCTCCCCATCGCTATTGAAATCGAATCCATCCCCGCAACCCCAACTGAAGTCTGCCTCACACCTGTCAAAATCGATGTTAATATCGCTGGGATCGAGTGGATCGAAATATCGACATTCCCAGAAATTGTTTGGATTCAATGGATCGTTTGGATCTTTTTTGTACAGGCCTCCCAAAGTGCACATGTGTACCTCATATCCATCAGGCAAACCATCACCATCGGTATCCGAAGATCGCGGATCGAGATACTCTCTCAACCCAGATTCGCTTTCTTCTGGCGATTTACCTGTTAGTGTATTTCTGTTTTCGAAGCAATTGTCCAAAGTATAAGGCCAGCAATATTCTTGCAATGCAGTCAGTCCATCTCTGTCGTGGTCAGTTGAATTATCGGTAGAATCTGATGGATCTAGACCGGGTATGATGCCTTGGAATGTTGCAGTTTCGATTTCCACAGATTCTCCGAAGATTACCTCAAACAGATCTGGCATTAAGTCCCCATCTTGGTCGGTAACTGGAGATTCTGTACCTTCTGCCAAATTAGGGTCGGTGGAAGATACTGGTGATTGAGGGCGAGTCTGGGAGACGAATGCTAGGCTGGAAAAAATCAACATTGTTACTAGCAAAGCTGTTTGCTTCCTGCGCATCCGCCCACCTCTATGCAAAATCCCGGGTTCAGAGATTTATCATGGTGATGGAGCGTCGTTCGGACATATGCTGTTAGGAATGCCTAGAATGAGATTTGGAGTTTGAAAATGACAATTATTGGCTGTGTTCCATGGATTTATTGAAAGGTCGTCTGGAACCGCATATGATCTGATGGCGATTGGAATCACGCACTTGGGATCTGGCAGTCGTGGAAATGCCACCATTGTCAGTTCTGGGGACTGCAATGTTCTAGTCGATTGTGGTTTCAGCCTCAAACAAACAGAGAAGAGGTTGGGTGTAGCAGGATTTGAGCCTAGTTCAATTGATTCTATTGTGGTTACTCATCACCACAAAGATCACTCTGGATCGGCACTTAGGGCATCCAAGAAGTGGGGATCGGCTCTGCACTGCAATCTAGGAACTGCATCCAGGATGGGGTGGGATTTAGTAGAAGAATGTGTGACATTTGGCAATCTAGAGAGAGTTCAGATCTCTGCAGATCTCAGTATGTTGCCAGTCCCGGTGCCTCATGATGATGCAGATAACGTAGCACTAATTGCAAGTGATGGGAATGGGGATCGGGCTGCAATTGTTACAGACTTGGGAGAAGCGCCGCAAGACCTAATCAAACATTTATCTGGTTGCAAACACATTTCTATAGAGGCGAACTATGACCATCAGAGGTTGGTTGGTGGACCTTATCCAGAATCCCTGAAGAGAAGGATTTCAGGCAGGGGTGGTCACCTTTCTAATAGACAAGCTGGAGATATACTGCTGGAAGTTTTGCATGACGATTTGGAGAGTATTGTCCTATGTCACCTTTCAGAGAAGAATAACGCTCCTCATTTGGCTGAGAGTGAAGTTCTGATGGCGATTGGCGATGAATTTACCGGCAACATCTCGATTTCTAAGCAGCTTGGGCCGGAATTTAGTTTTTGGACGGGTCAGTCTGGGCCGAATAGTATTGTAGCAGCATGACTACCTCCCCATAACTGCCCTGTGGACTGAATTCTGTACCTCTTTCATCCTTCCCACAGCGCCAAGGTCCCTGAATAGGGAAAGGGACCTCTGGAGGTAATCCATCCTCTGTGAGCGATCGGTCTCTACCTCTCCTAGCCTCGCTAGTAATTCTCCTTGAAGCATACGGAAGTCGTTGGATTCTGCTACTGCTAAGCCATTGAGGTAGTGTTCTGCAGCCTCCTCCCTACGTCCTGCATCGATTAGAACCTGTCCTAGCAGCATCTCTACCTCAACTGTACTTTGGGGATCGTTTTGATCGGAGAGTGTCTCCAGTGCTCCGGAGTAATGGAATAGTGCAAGGTCGTTATCTGATATCTTTGCATAGTACCTCCCCAGAACTGCTCTTGACCTAGCATGGAGGAAATCTTGATTTGAATCTCGGGTATCCTCATAGGCAAAAATTGCATGCTCCCTAGCCCTGTCAAATTCTCCCATTTCTATGAAGGCCGATGCTAGCCTAATCCTGGCGTCGTTCAAACCTGGGTCCTTCTCCTTCTCAAGGAGATCCTCAACATTCCCATACACCTCTAGTGCTCTGCGGGCATCTCTCCTTCGACGGAAAATATGCCCCATATTGTTGTAGCTTCTTGCTGCTCCGATGGCATCCCTGATGCCTATCTGAATCTCAAGTGCTTTTCGATGAAGTTCTAGTGCATCGTCCATTGCACCCCTCTTTACTGCTATATCTGCCCTTGCAGAGAGAAGGCGTGCAAGCTCGTGACTCGGGTTTCCCACTCCAATGTGTTTTGTAGCGGCATCGTATTCTTCTTCGGCCTGGTCCCACCTTCCTTGGATAGTCAGAATATCTCCCTTTAATTCTCTAATTAGGCCCCTGCTTTTGGAATCGAAATCACTGCTTTCGAGAGAATTTAGAATAGTTAGTAATTCTGTGTGACCGGTGCTAACCAAGCCATGCCCCTCGGAAAGTAAGACCTCGGCGATACCTTCCTCGTCCCCAGTATGGCTGAGGTGATAGATGAACTCAATTCGGTCTGCAGCATCATCCTTCTTCTCCCTATACCAATTTACAGCGGCCAAATGGAGGGAGTTTCTCATTTCCTCATCCATCGATCTTAACAAGAATTCACGGACTAGGTCATGAACGTCGAAATTCTCAGCGTCAGATTGGCGCGCGAGGCCCTTCTCAACTAAGTCGTCTAGAAGGTCTACGCTGCCCTCCACTTGATGGATGGCTTGCACCGGGATTGGCTCACGAAAAACTGCAATGGCCCCCAACAGGCGTTTCTCGGGTCCTGAGAGTCGGCTAAATATCTCCTTTTCGACAAATGCCTCCAATGTGGCATGGAATGTCTCGGCAACGTTTCCCCTGTTTATTAATTCTAGAATCAGCGGGTGTCCGCGGGATAGTGAATAAATGTGAGTAAACTGATCCGAGTCCATTTTTGGCATTGCCGTCAGAATCTGTCTACTCGACTCCGCATCCAACCCCTGGAGTGGCATTACTAGGGTTACTATATTGCCCGACTGGTCGGATTCTGGGACAACCATCCTGAATGATCTTGAGAACATCACCAGACCAACTTCCTTCAGAGAATTTATCCTCAGAGTAAGTTCCCTAAGAATTGAGTAAAGAGTTTCATCACCTACCTTGTGTAAGTCGTCTATTACAATCAAAGAAGGTGCTTCAGACAAACCGCTAGCAATCAGATTGACGGCCATTTTCGTTTGAGGTACTGGAGATGAGGCAAGGTAGTCAGAAAGGTCGTTATTTCCCACTGCGGAGAGCCATTCTGCGCATGCCTCTAGGAATGCTCGAGAACCCTCCCAGTCCTGGCACCGATGATATAGCAGATTTCTCCGATGAGTGAACCTATCGAGGATTTTTGTGGAAAGAGACGTCTTTCCGATTCCGGCGATTCCCGGGACAAGGATCGAAGCTGACTTAGCTTCCAATAGATTTGCCATTACGTCTAGTTCCTTTTCTCGGCCGTAGAATCGTCTTGTTCTGGGAAGGTCGTTCAGGTAAGATACTAACTGCTTCTCGATGTGTTTGGAAAGATCTCTCTCGACCAATTCAGGGGTCAGTCCTGATAGGTCGATAGTTCCGGAGTCGTCCATATAACGCAACATGTCGACATGTCTTAGAGGAAGTTCTGTGGACTCTATTGCTTCTGCCAGAGACGTATTCTCTGAACGGCCGTCGGAGAAAACTACTCTCACATTTGCCTCTGACACCCTTGTCCAAATCTCGTCTGCAACCTTGGCCCCCTCATCAGTCAGGAAGTAGGCCTTCCTTTTCCTAGATACGCCCGTTACGTGTGCCTGCCTCTCTATCAGATGGCCGGCCTCCTTCATTCCAGAAATCGCCCTAGGGACATTAGAGCGGGCGATTGAAACGGCATTGGCGATTCCCATTTGAGACAATGCAAATGGGACCTCGACCTTTTCACTATGGTCTACGTAGTCACTAAGGTGGAGGAAAATCCTCTCTTGGACTCCAGGTCGTGATGAAGCACTCGATGCCATATACCAACACTACTCTCACTCAATATACAAATGTTAGGAGAACTTGGAATCTACATTATCCTTGGAAATCCGGATCAGGGACCCACTCCTCAGAAGATGGATCCCAAAGCCAACCAGGGTGGTTATCATATCTCTCTAGGCTGCTGTCTTCTTCATCGGCACCGTAATCCTCAGGTATTTGTGCGGGGGTTTTGTACTCATCCTCTTCTTCCTCGATCTCAATTCCTATGAATCCAGAGAAGTAAGCAAGAGCAGCCAAAGACAGGATTGCCACGACAGCAACCGTCCCAATCAGTGCCCAGTTTGTTGATTCGGTTGTTGGCTCTCCCTTGCTAATTGCTCTAACTTCTGTGGTTTGTCCTGCGTAGGTGAATTCTGGTATTGATGAATCCCCCTTTATTCTAGAGGCAGGGATTCCTAGCTCCCATGTCCCATCTTCCGAGACGATTGTGTTGTTGACAGGGCTTCCACCAATCAAAACAGAAACTTGCTTGCCGGGAAGCCCGATTCCAGAATATATTGCCATCTCGTCTTCATCGACCCAAGACTGCTCTGGTTCCTGGATCATGAATCGAAGAGGGACGATTCTGAAGGTGACGGGATCGGAGTTGACTCGTGAATCCCATGCATCAGTTGCAATGAAAATCACATTGTTCAGAGTCCAAGACTCCATGTCATCGTCGAAAAACAACATATCGGCAGGGTCGTAACGAGCAATGTGATCCGTTCCGACGCCAACGACAAGGGGGTGCCTATCGTCTGAGTCCGTTGTTGTGTCATTGTAAACAGAGATGAATTGGATATCGTTGTCTGCGTCGGAGAAATATTCATTCAGATCTATCTCTACAGTAGTGCACTTGTCGACAGAGTTTGATTCGGAGTCACAGTATAGGATAATTTCACTTTGCCACCCAGATGAGTCAAATTCTGGTTGATTGTTGTCTGCATTTGGCGGGTTGTCGGCCACTATTGTTACCTCTGTCCAACTACTGTAGTCAATCCCATCATAGGATCGGAATCGTAACAGATATTCTGCATCGTGCCATAGTTGTGTTGTGTCCCACTCTATCTCCCAGATACCATCTTCAGAAAATTCACTTGTGCTAGTTTCGAAAACTGTTACGAAGTCGTTTGATACGTCTCTTACTTCGAGGTCAACTCGCGTGACCCCCCCATCGAAGTCCCTTGCCACCCCTGTTAGAATAGTGTCCAATGAAGAGGATATCCTTGTTCCTGAAATTGGCTGATTGACGCTAATTGTGGGTTGGCTATTCCTGTTATCAATTGTAAGTGTGAGTATTACTGGTTGGCACTCGTCCACATCTCCTTTGCAGAAATCTGAATCAGATGCCCAAATTGTAAAGGTGTATGTGGTTAGTTCCATGGGCCGGGTGCTGTAGTCCCATTCCCAGCCCCAGGTTCCATCGGGGTTTGTCTCAACGGGGCTGGTAACTTCGTAATTTGGTCCCGAAATCTGCATGTATACTAGGCCGATGTCTATGTTACAATTGTCGGGACAGCCATATGGGTCCTGGGAATAGCCATCGAAAACTACAGATCCTTCATCGTGAGATGAGAATGAGCTTGGAGTTGTGACGTAAATACTAGGCGCTTGGGTATTGAGTTTGATTGTTCGCGAAACCACGGGGCTGTAATCTATCCCATCAAATGCCCTGAATTCGAATGTGTAATCGCCTTCACCGGCAAGTCCAGTCATGTCTATATTGTAGTACCAGGAGCTGAAGGGTCTGTTGAAGCGTGTGACCTCGCCCTGATTTGCGCCGCTTGTATCAATTGCGTATTCAGCATCCTCCCAAGAGCCGGTGAATGGATTTCTTACTTGGACGGCATGAACATACCCGCCTTGGTCCCATTGTGCTCTCTCATCGGTTAGGTAACTGTTGGCCAATGTTCCATCGTGAGCACTTCCAGTGATGTTGACGACCCTTCTGAATGAGTGTCCGTCATTCTCGGTTACTTTTACTGTTGGAGCTTCGTTCTCAAGGTGTGCGGTCTCCTCTAGAGAGTTCTCCTCAAGGGTGAATTGTCCAGAGTAGTAACCATATCCAAATCTATAGGCAGTATATCTGTAAAGTGACATTTCCCTAGTTCCCGCAGAATAATCACAACTGGAATCTGCAGTATCGATAGTGAGATCGCCATCGTTATCTATGCCGTCTGAACAAGAGTCTTCGTACTCGTCGTCGGCAAAACCATCTGGATTATCACCGCCCCCGAGTCCCCTGAAGTCGAGGTGGAAGTTGGATGGGAGGGCCACCCAAGGAGTAAAGCCATCACCACCAGTATTGATGCGATACAGGTCGTTACCTAGTGCATCCTCTACAATGACCAATGCATCACTTACCTTTTCACCACCGATTAGTGTCTGGAATCTAACCAGTTCGGCTCTGCTGACCTGTACTGCGAAGTGAGTTGGTTGCGTTGCAATCTTGACCTTTGACAAGTCCAAGTTTGTCAAATCTGCAAATGTGAACACTGTTGAGTTATTGTCCATACTAACGCCCAATGGAAAGTTCCTCGGCGTCATGTTCTGGCAATTGTTGCAGTCCTTTACTGGCGTTGGGATAATCGCGCCCTGGAATTCGTTGTCTGTCCATGCCTCCTGATCTGGCCACGATAGCCTAACGGGGAATTCTCCGCTGGGTGGAGATGGTATGTACTCTGATTGGGCAGTGACCGAGCTTTTTGTCACGTTGTATACTGTCTCGACTTGGTTCCAGTCGTTTTCAGAGAAGTACGCTAGTGATCCGAATTGCTGTGAGCCTGCATATCCACTGTCGTAATTCTTTATCACAGCGCCGGTCTTTTGCACGTCGAATGAATTCCTCTGGATATCCAGAAGAGAGCCTACTGCTCGTATCCCATCGGCCGTACCTCCTGCAGTGATGATGTTGTCATACATGGTCACCCCAGTCACATATGCATGCACTACGGGGCAAGAAAACTCACCTCCCCAATTGGTTTCACTGCTGCAGGTCCCAGTACCATCATAGGAGATTGAGTTGTTTGCCAGGTATAGCCTAGAGGCTGCTTGGATGGCGTATGAGTACATTCCAGCAACCACTGGAGTTAGGGTGGTATCGAAAATCGAGTTGTTCTCAGCAATAACGTCGTAGGAGCCTCCCAGCCACAAACCAAAGTAGCCGCCTATTGGTCCGATTTCGTTTTCGTGGATATGGGCCTCGCTATTGTATACGACTATGCCAGAACCGCCCCCCGCACCGCCGATGTCGTTTTCTGTCAATGACACCAGTGCACCGGCTGCCGCATAAACTCCCGCCCCCTCAACCGTGGTTATTTCGTTGTCCGAGATTTGGAAGTCGAACGAGGTCCCCCCTACTGCCTTCTTTCCATTCAGATCAATGCCATTGCAGTTCACATTTATCTGCGTGTTTGTCACGCTTCCTGCTGATGTGTAAAGTCCGATTCCAAAATCTCCTGACGAGATTTCGGCGTTATCTATGTCGATGAATGAGTCCTCGGCCCAGATTGTGGCCCGCCCGCCGTCCCTGGGGCCGCACCCATTGTTGGTTCCAGTGAGTGAAATATCTGACAGTGCGAATGGGCTCACTGAGGATCCCGAGGAATAAATCTGTAGCGCTGCTCCTACGATGCTCGTGCTCGCATCGGTGCCTACAACGAATTCACCCCCGTTGAAGGTTGGTTGGGCAAGGTTGGTTGTCAGGACGCTGGAGGTGTTAATCTGGGTGAAAGAAAGTTCGGTAAGTGTGGGGCTAGCACCATCTAGGACTAGTGCTCCGTATCTGAATTCGCCTACTGCTGAGATATATTGGGGAATTCCCCATGCACTGTCGAATGTTACATATCTGAGACCGGTTTCAGAGAGATCTATCGAACTTCTCATGAGCACTCCCTCGCTGCATGAAGGGTCATCTATCCAAATCTCTTGATTGCCGGAACTCATTCCATAGCATTCCCCAATTGCACTCGAATTTGCGGGTTCGCTCCACTTTAGGGTTATTCGCATCGCAGGGCCTGCGTTTGAAGAAGCACCACAAGAAGATACACCGGCACATAGGCTACCCCGTACATCTAGGTGGGTGCCGTTGGGGAACTCAATGGTCGCTCCTGGATTAATGATCAATTTGGCACCCGGGGCTATTGTGACATCCCCGGTCAGAGTGTGTACACCTGCCCAAGTCTCGGTACCGGTAATTGTTCCAGTTGTTGTCTCGTTTGATGCAGAAACGGTGCCTGCTGGCAATGCTAATGAAAGTAATATGCTCAACAGGAATAGGCCTGTTAATGAGAATGACCTCAATTTTTCTTCCCGCGCCATAATGCATCGGACTACATCGACAATTTAACAATAGGGCCAAGGAGTTTCATCGATTATCTTCGATTCATATGTTTTATTGGATAATTCCGAATTCAATTTCTACTTGCCTAGACCATTCTTGGGCATCAAGGAGGCCGTATCCTTTCTTCGGGTCGTGATTCCCAGATTGGCTTTCCTCCGTTCTTGCCGAGTTTGCAAGTGCGACCTTGACTAGGTCCATTTCATGGTGGTCAATTATTCCGTTCTCACCCTCTATATGATGTCGATATACTGAGAGGATCAATGCAAGAGCTCCGGTCACCAATACAGTAGAATCGCTGGTACCTGTAGAAAATGCGTATGGCGGATCCCTGTCACTGTCTCTGCAAGACCATAGGTCGACTCCAGGGGCGCTTATCTCCGGTTTCTGGTTAGGGAATATTCGTTCCTCACCTGTTTCTGGGTCGTATTGTGATCCTTCGGCACTTTCAACCCACGGCTCCCCATTTCTATCATGAGCTCCAACGGCAATCACTCCAGATAGGCTAGCAGGAGAAGAAACGTCGGAGATGTTCTGTTGTGGGTCACGGTTTCCGGCCGCTGCGATTACGAATATACCGTCATCCAACGCTTCTCTGACGGCATCAAGGGTGTCAGATGATGCTGAGAAGCTGGACCCCGGGGCAGTTCCCAGGCTTAGGGAAATAATGTCAGAGTTCTGGGAAATGCGACACCACCTAATCGCCTGGGACACCATCCGCTCGTTAGCTGACTTTCCGTCTGGCCCGAGAGAAATAGCAATCGAGAGTTCCACTCCCGGTGCTGCACCGGTGAATGAGCCATTTGCAGCAAGAAGGCCGGCCATCAGAGTGCCATGACTATTCGTTCCTATGTCCCTGATGGGTGAGTCTTTTTCGCTATAGAAATCACGGAAACCGGATAATGTTAGATGCGATAGGTCAGGATGGGAGACGTCTATTCCGGTGTCAACCATACAAACCCTGACACCTTCGCCAAGGCTTCCGGATTCCTGTAGCTCCCTAATACCGCTATCCTCGAATGCCCACTCCGAATCCAGAACCTCTCCAATAAGTGAGTATATAGAGGGATAAAGAAGCAAGACAGAGATCACTATTGCGGAGAATCCAACAGCCCCCCAAGGCCATAGGAATCTCATTATTGCCCCCATCGGCCTCCTAAGTCCCCTGGCCTCTTCATCACTGATTCCGTAAGCATCTCCTGGATATCCTGGTGCATCACTGTCTACAGCCGTAAGTAGACTGGGGTCTTCGGGCTCAGGCATCAATTCGAGACGCGAGATTCCACGCATATTTGGCCCCGTTGTGCGCTATGGCATGTAGTATTAGAACGGGGCGCTGACTCGTCTACCTGGTCTTCGGGTAAAGTACAAGAGAGCAGCAATTAGCATAATCAGGAATGCGTATGCCATGTACTTCAGATTGTCATTATCCTCGGAGCTGGTCCACAACTGAGCCTCAAAGACACACGATGCCTTCCCTTCTGACCTCACTGAGTCGCAAGGCTGTGCCTGTTCATCCATCAATTCGCCCTCTATTGAGAAGATAATCCAGTACGTCTTGGAAGCAGTGAACTGCGTGTAGTCCATAGTTAGGTAGAAGGTCGATTCACTCATTGCTGAGACTGAGCCGCTGGATGTGGAGTTGACTCCCATCTCATTTTCACAGTCAATATCGGAGCATAGGGTTGCCACCAAGTTGACGGTTTCTGCTCCGACATTGCCGCTATTGGTAATATTGACCGAATAGCTTTCTATTTGGCCAAATGAAGCGAAACCATTTCCTCCGAGGATCCTAGCAGTATCTCCGTTTATTGCGAGAACTGGGGAGTCCATCTTCATCACTGTTGAGCCCGAGTAAGTATTGTTTTCCTGGTCTGAAACAGTGAATGTGATTTCCTCGGTGTAACCAGAAGGCAGTTCTGGTTCAGAGGGCCTTACTAGCGTGAAGGTGGCAGTACCATCAGAGAATGGGGATGCAGGTTGGGTCGTTGGGCCGGCAAATTGCCACCAGTCTGAACTGTCGAATTCGAAGTAGAACAACTCGTCAGAGTTGCCATCGTTCTTGAATGGGATCTCGATAGTCACCGCAGTTTCCTCCTGACTGAAGTAGAGGTTTTCGGGTTCATTGAGTTCGAGCCCATTGTACTCTGGAACATCCACCCTAAATTCTACTTGGGTAGAGTATCCTTGTTCGGTTGATATCTTGATCGATACCAAGTGGCCATCTGGGAAGTGATGTGCAACGCCGACATTAGCAGCAGTCACACGGACGCTGATTTGTTCAGTGAGGTCTGAACCTGCCAATCCCAAGTCGAATGTTGTGGAGTCTAGCCATTCCCCAGATGAATTCTGGAACTGGACATTCCAAGCCAAACCATCGGCGCCGGGAACCGTTCCAACCACGGTGTATTCGTCGAAGGAGTTGTGCCCGTCGTATTCAATGGAGATGTTGAACTCAACGTTTTGGTATTTGCATCCCGTTGCTGCTGGGTTTGTAGGCAATCCTTGTCCCAAGGGGAAGTCGTCTTGGTCATCAAGGATGCCATCCCCATCATCATCGTTGTCTTCATTGTCTCCTTCTCCATCATTGTCAGTGTCTAAGGTTTCAGCAGAGTCGTTAGGGAATGCATCTTCGCCATTAATTACTCCGTCGCCGTCATCGTCATTGGTACAAGTGGTATCAATCTCTTCTACTTCCGCTCTATCTTCCCCTTGAATCATTGTAGTGATGCTCTGCTTGGAGACCCTATCGATGCTGAGGGTGTTCAATGGGCTAACCTGTCCAGCTCTGATGGAAATGCCCTTTCCGCCGGAGTAGGAGACGTTTCTACCACCTTCGTCCAACTCGAAACTACTGGAGGTTTGTACTGTTCCTGGCAATACTAATAGATTCAGGACACCATCGCTTCCTAGTTCCTCGGACCATGACATCGGGCCGTATTCTATCACTAGGTCATAGTCGACAATCTCGGTAAGATTATGGGGGCTGCCATCCAATCCCAACCAGCTGGTCTCAAGCCTTAGAGTCCCACCTACTGTGAGTTCTGATTCTACCGAACCCCCATCAACCCCAACTTCCAGAGGCTCGATCGAGATCAGGTCAATGCATTCGGATGCAGTGGATGTTGATGTTGCCATTGCCACCCAACTTCCTGGTTGGATCATGAGTGACCACTCACCCAAGGAATTTCCAGGCACTGTAACGCGTTCTCTTGAGATTCCGTGGGATGGAATCATCTGAACTTGCCACTCGCCGCTAGAAATACATGACTGGTCGACATACGAGATGCTACCAGAAATTTCAACCTCTCCGGCGGATATCTCGATGTTCTCGGTGACTGATGTTTCTCCGATTTCAACTGGGGTGGTTTGAGTGCCGAAGCCGTCCCTCTCCACGGTGATATTCCAGGAGCTTTGTACTGGGAGGAATACGGTCCAAACCCCGTCAACATCTGTAATTAGTTGGTGAGTCGGTGAATCCGCATCCCCAGTTATGTTTACAGAGGCATTTGAAAGACCCTCTGAGAAACTTGGAGAACCATCATCATCGAGGTCCCAGAAAACCTTTCCAGTGAGGCTGACAAGCTTCTGTACAGTCAGGAGAACTTGGTGATTGGGGCCCACGGTCACACCTGATTCAACCAGCGAAGTATTCTCCAATAGTGTCCTGACTCCATCTTGGTTGGTCTGGTTTATCTCGGCATTCCACATCCCGGGTACAAGCCTAATTTCTAGCGGTTGTTCAAATCCACCGATCGAACTAACAAATGACCCAAGTCCTTCCTGTGAAGAAATGGAGATTTCGATCAACTCGGGTGCTGCAACATCTGAAGTTGATTGCAGGTTCACGGTAACAGTAGCAAGTTCGGCTGTCTGGAAGTTCAATCTGGAACCTGCTGATGATTGGGAGACAGAAATCGGCCTTCGCAGTCCCTCATACACTCCAGGGTTGGTCTCGAACTCGTCAACAATTACTATCCAATCTCCCTCTTCAATGTACTCAACCAGCATCCCATCTTCGTTGGTTGTGAAGGTTTGGATCCATCCATTTTCTACGTTCTCAAGTTTGACTTCATGGTTTTCAAGCTCTTCCAAGCTCTCATTCCTTAGCGTTATGTTAACCAACCATCTTGGCTCGAATCCAACAGATCGCTTGACCGTTGAAGATGATCCTATCTCAACTTCAAAGATCTCGTTTGTGTCATACAGAGTGTCGAATGGTTCGTCTGCAGAAGAGTTGGCCCTCTCGACCACGATTCGATACCTGCCCGGTTCAAGAGAAATTTCTGCCAATCCTGTCTGAGACCACTCGGGGCCATCTCTTGATACATTGTACCCAGCCCCATTGGGCGTCAGGGGCTTTATTTCGAACGGGTAGGAAACTGGAGTGCCATTGGATGCATTGTTATCGCCTTCATGGTCGATGAAGAAATCAATCTCTACGGTAATATTGGTCGGAAGAACCAGGAGCTCGATCATGGGTTCTGATGTGGTGTTGACTTCCTTGACAACCGCATTAGCAGACATTTCATTGCCGGCCTCCAAAGTGAAAGACCAGTTGCCAACAGGTAGGAGCATGTCGAATCTCCCTAGATCATCCACCTCTTCCCTCCAAACGGCGTCAGTTGTACCATCCAAGTTGTTTGCTTTGGCGAAAACTGGAGTCCATCCGGAGAATCCTTGATTGTACGTGTTTCCTTCTCGGTTGAGGCTTACTTCCCCGAGAACCATGATTGAATCGGTGAGTTCGATTGTGATATTTTCCATCGAATCTGTCACTTGGAAACTGGTACCGTTAGAGAAGAATCCCCCTGCTCCGACCATCCTCTCCACAGTGGCATGGACAAATGCTTGCTGAGGAAGGATGACGCTGAATTCCCCAAATGAGTCTGTTGTGGATTTGAGGGTGAAGCCATCCCATTGGAACAAGACCTCCTGATTTGTCACTCTGGACAATGGATCGGGGTTTTCATCCCCCTTGGTTGGTTTGTCAATCACAATCCCACTAACTACCTGGCTAAACAAGAACTCGAAAGATTCGGTTAAATCGGCATCTCCGACAGATATACGCTGCCACAGTTGCTTCTCATCGCTGAGGGTGTAATTGAGTATCCAGATACCTGGATTCAATTCTGCATGGTAAGTCTTTGATTCATTGTCAAACACCGCTGTGACAGATTTTCTGGATATGTCCTCTGGGATGAGTTGCAATTGAAGGTCATCAACACTGGTTCCGTCATCGGAAAGGGTGAATGTGATGTCGGAAGTTTGGGGAACTTCAGAAGGGAAGGAAACTAGAGTTACTAATCCGGATTCGAATGTGAATGCCTGGGAGATCTCTGGGAATCCGTCATCATCAATATCTACCTCTGCTAGGTATGAACCGGGGACTATTGGTCCGACCTCGAAGGACCCGCTTTCGTCGGGAATGACGAAACATGGTTGAGTTATGACGCCCTTGCACTCTTCATTAGAGTCATCACTGGAGCCATTGATTGAGAAAATCGAAACCTCGCTAGACAATGGCCTGCCTGTGAAAATCGAGACGGTGCCCTTGACCGCACCTCCGGCGATAGTTACCGGAGTCTGAATCTCTGAAGAAGCTAGGGGGATTACAAATGGTTCCGCGAGCTCCACGGGATCTCCGATTCCGAAATCCACTGAAACTACGTACTTCCCTGGGAGGGCGTCGACGATGTGGAAGGAGCCTGGCCTGACCATAGGTCCACTGAATGACCCGTTCCCGGAGAATATACCTGTCCCATTGATTGTGCCAAATGTGGAAAGTCCGTCTGAAGTAGATGTGGCGAAGTTGCCCGAACCGATGAACGTGGCCTGAGATAGTTCCCTGGTGAATTCACTGACTCCCTCGGATGTGAACTTTCCAGATCCGTTCGCTATACCTTCCAACAGGTAGTGACCGTCTTCGTTAATGCAAGCGTCATGGTCTTCGGGTACTGTGTCTCCAGTACAATCTGGGAAGTCGCCTGACAGTGTTCCATCAATTGTGCCCTTTCCAGAGAATTGCCCCTCGCCAGTAATGCTGTGGTTATCGAATACAGCTTGTGTATGAGTGCCGGTGAAGTCTTGGACAGACACTGCCCCCATGCTCTCCATTGTCCCCTCACCTAGGAATGTTACCTCACCTGTTCCAGAGAATCTCAAATCATCTCCGACCATGCTCCCATCAGAAGTCATGACCTCATAGGGCTGGATTTCCACTGCATCTGATGAGGGAGTCAGGATTACGTTGGCAGACAGAACTGGTTCGCCGTCGAAATCGAGTTCTCCAGACCAAGAAAGTATACCCGAAGCAGTTGACGGGGAAACCGAAATTGGTGCCTCGATAACTGATTCACCATTGCTGTGGCCGTCTGAACCAGAAATGTTCACTATTGTCTCAGAGAGCCAGGTTGACCCGTAGACGTTCGCCAGGATTCCAGTTACTGGGTTTACAGCACGGTTCTGTGATGTCTCCGAGAATAGTTCTGACATTAGGTTAGCTGAGCCTGATAACAGGGATGTTCTGGCGGCATCCAAGTCTGGATCGCCAGTAAAGGCCGAGACACGGATCTTTCCAGCAGGGGCTGAGAAAGAGAAGTGTCCATCCTCGTCTGCTTGGGTAGTGCCAATGGGTATCCAGTATGTTCGGGAGTCATTGTCGACAACATTGCCATGCTCGTCTGCGGACTCCTCTCCGCTGAAAGCATCCCTCTCAATCAGTATCCTTGCATTAGGCACCGGCCCCACCCCTTCTAGTGTGACGGTGCCCTGAAGTGATGCACCACTGTAGTATTTCAGAATCTTTACATTCCTATTAGAGTCATATATCGAGCCGCAGTACCTGTCTACCTTTCCAGTTAATGTGAATTCGGTATCATTTGCAGAAGATGAAGCGGGAGAGCTGATTGAGAGAGTCTCTTCTTCGGAGTCATAATCGCTAATTAATGCGTTCACTGGAATAACCCCCTCTTCTACTTGGGTCATCTTCCAGGGGCCCCCTGATTGAATCTGAGACCATCCTGATGAGAGGCTATCCGTAGAGTGAAGTGAGACGTCCGACAATTGAGAGTTGCTGGCGAGTGTTGAAGCAGAACCTGTTATCTGGATTTCTTCGCAGGAAGTCCCATTTGTCGGGTCGTACCAGTTTGATAGTACAAAGTGGTTCATCATTGCTCCAGGGAGTGCCATTGCCCCTTGCAGATAGCTCCCTGGAGTCCCGGTAAGTGAGTTTGGTAGAATCCAAGTAGAAGGTGTGTCGGCATCTCCCACCTGCCCACTTATCGACGGTAGGCCCAACGTAGAAGTTCCATAACCAACATATGTCCTTGCAATCATCGTATCGAAGAAACTGTCCAGATGCTGATAGTCCATGTCCGTCATCTGGATCATGTCCTCGCCGGTAGATGCGCCAGAGGCCTGGGCCTTCAAATCCTCCATATACCTGCTTTGGAACTCATCGGGAGACATCGGACCCTGGTTTGTTTCGTAAGTTGTTGTTATGTAGGAATTGATATCAAGGCCAGAAAGATGAGTTGGAGCATGGAAGATTCCAGTAGTCTGTCCCCTGTGATATGACTGGTAATCTTGGTAGTACTTGCCTCCAAGGGGGTATAGTCGGTTATCTACCGCAAAGTATCGAATCTCGTGGTTCCTCGAAGTTGTGGTCCCATGTGACTCCTCATAATCTGAGACCTCGTAAGAGTCAATTGAAGAGATTCCGTCGTATATCTGAACAAGATCTTCCAGGGAGAAAGCCGTGATTAGGAAGGCACGGGCCAATCCGAACCTGGCATTGGTTCTGTGGAGTGCTGTCGAGAGATCTTCGTAGTCGTCAATGATGTCTCTGGTATATCGGTATCCTGCCATGTCATAGTGACTAGCTTCATCGAATTCTGCCAATTCGAACGCGGATGACGATCCGCGAGCCTGGTCGAAGAGAGCCATTGCTTCGGACGAGTTGGTGGTTGGTTCGCCGAATGGTTCTCCGTTTACCAATACAACATAGGTATCCAAACAAGACTCTGTGCATGTTAGGCCGTTGCTGCCTAGGGGATTCCCCATGAGTAATTCTGCGTCCCCATATTCGGCAACTACTGCCATCAAACGGACTTTTACAAACTCCTTGTTGTTGTTGGATGTAATGGCCTCAAACTCCTGGACCTGTTCTTCAGACATGTGTTCCCCTAGGACGTTTAGGAATGGTTCACCGAGCTGTCCATTGATGCTCTTGTCTCCCATCGCCAATGTTGTTATGAATAACGAAAGTGTGTCTTCCTGCCCTCCAGATAACAGCATTGCCCCGCTATTTGGAATCCCAGATTGGAAGTTATCAGCAACGGTGGGATGCTGCCCAGAGGCTAGGGCCTGGAAACCATAATCCCACCAGGAAACGAAGGCCGGCCTATCGCTGAATGGAGTTTCACTATCCTGCTGTGAGAGCCAATCGTAAGCCTCATTCCACCCCTGTGAATTGAAGCTCGGGCCGAAAGTGCCCATGTACCAAAGTCCAGAGTCACTTTGGTCGTAAGTATCGCCATTCATGATTGAAAACAGTCCTAACAAGTCCTGCCTCATTATGTCTGGGACAACGTCGTATAGGCTCTGATCGATTTCACTTGCGGATTTGTCCCCCCTTGGGATTCCAGCGTCTATTCCATAAGTAGCGTGTTGAGATGTTATGAGGAGCAAGACCATGACCATTGCTGGAACTCCTGGACGAGCCTTGGAGGCGGGCCAGAGAGACTTGAAACGGGTCCTTGGAGTACCGATTCCTGAGTTACGCCATACCTTGGCGAAAGATGGCAAACTTGCAGCTCCCCAAAGCATGGAGATTCCAATGCCACCGACTACTGCCATTACAGGGGTTGCATTGATGATGAAACGACCGGCTGACCATGCCATGTATGTCGCGATAATGGTCCAAAGACCCAGTAGAGTGAGTTCTGACTTGTTCTTCCTGCTGCCCCTCCACAATAGCAAGAATGCACAGCCTATTGCGATTAAAGCCACAATGGGCCCATATGATGCGAATAGGACTCCACGCTCGGGAGCTTGGGCCTCTCCTATGGTGCCGAAAATCTTGTTCTTGGAGAAGTAGAAGCCGCCGGTGAAGAGTATGTCCCATCCATTGAAAAGATCCCTGACCTGGAGTATGTATAGCAAAGCGAGGATAGAGCCGAATAATGCGCTACCCCCTAGTACTACCAATAACCAAGGCTTGTCTCTGAAAGAGCTAGATACCCATCCCATGGCGAACGTGAACCCGATTATGTAGAACATTGGTTGCATCCCACTGGGTGCGAAAAGCAGGTTCATTCCAGGCCATGCGTAGAATGGGGCCGGAACGAGAATTGCGACCAGCATCATCTGAAGTGCGGCAGAGGTGAATTGTATGCTATCCCTGCCTTTGAAAATGTTAATTGCAACTTGGAACGAGTAAGCTAGGAACAGGATTCCCGGGCCATATACGAATCCTTTCCAACCAAGGGCCATGATTGAGAAGGCTATTCCGGACATTGACGCGTTTGCCATCAATGATGGGTTCCTCTTCCAAGTCTCCCTCATCCCTGCAATAATGTATAGTGGATTTGTACTAGTTGACTTGAAGAGCTTATTGTGGTCAATCTTCTCTATTGCCCTTATCCAGTAATAGAATGCGATTGCCAGGAATAGCATTGCAAAGGAGTCGTGATCGGACATTGCGAATGTCGAGCGACTCATGTGCCCAGGCATTAGGGCGATAAGCCAAGCTGCAATTATGCCGGCTCTCTTGCTGTGAGCGCGTGAGGCAATACCTGCGATTGGAAGAACTATGAGAGCCCCGTAGATTGCTGGAAGAGCAGCCATAGACCACCAAACTGCTTGGTCAGCGGGAATCTCAAGAATCCATGATAAGGACAAACCGCCCAAGGCTAGTGACCAAGAGAAGAGCGGTGGCCTTGGATTAATGCCTCCAGTAGGGTAAGCCCTATCATGATCGAATATCAGGTGACTCCTCTCAGCGATTACGTAGTCAACTACTCTCTTCATGTACCATGGATCAGAACCGCCTGTCATGTCCCAAAGCCCGGTTCCGTTCGCATTCATTGCTGGAATTACGTTCCACGCGGTCCTAACTATGAGAGCTATCAAGAAGGCAAGAGAGACCATCACTGCGTAGGAGTTTCCGTCCCACCAGACTCTGAATGCACTCCTTTCCCTTCTGGGCGCGATATCTCCGAAAACCCCTCTCGAAGCGAAGAATAGAGCGAAGAAGTTCATCCAGAACCATAGGAAGAACCACGTGAATGATCCAATGAATCCATCCTCTGAGAATAATGATGGCAGTTCGTTTCCAATCTCATGAATATGGCCAATGGTGTAGAGGAACCAGTTCACTACCAGTAGCGCACCCAATACGTGCCATCCCTCTGCTCTGAAAAAGGCATGAGTGAAGATAACCAATGCAGAGAAAGATGCCCAAGTCACCCCGATGTGGCTTTGTTGTGAGAAATCCTGCAGGGAGTCAATCTGGCCGATCCAGACTAGAGGCACAAGGAAACTAGCGAATACTAGGGACGAGTAAATTCCCACTTCTGGATTATCCCTGATGTTTGGAAGATTTTCCATGAGGCTCCCCTTGCCCCTATTCTCGATTGTCCCCCTCAGTATAACCATCACTAGGAAACCAAGCGATATTGAAGAGAGCCAGAATGAGAAGAATGCAGCACCGATTGATTCCCTGACCGTGTCTATTACAGCAAGAGAGTCGCTTTGAGCTATGATCAGGCCCCCAGAGTAGAATGCCGCAAGTCTCATCCCCAGAACTATTGAGAGGAATGTTGCAGACTCCTCGAATCGTTCTAATTCGTTCAATGCTGCTGAAGCGAATCCGACTAACACGAAAGTGGTGACAAACAAATGGTTGAAGTTTACAGGGTCCGCTGAATTTGCGATTATCCCTATTAGCGAGACAGTGAGAGTGATGGTACCGACACGTAGAGCTCCAGAATCAAGAGGAAGTAGGAAAGAAGTCCTGCCGATACAGGCCGGAATTAGCACTGATAGAGAGATTAGGATTGCCGTAGAAAGGAAATCTCCATCAACTTCTCTGCCTTCCAGAGAAGAAGCGACGATAGTCAAACCAAGTAGTGCCAGGGTGATTGCCGCTGGGGTAACAAGGCTGTTGAATTGGGCGACTTGAGAGGTATCTTTCTCCTGTTCCATCCCATCCACCGGACCTATTTGCCAATGACTCAGCATCGCGCCG
>CETH01004283.1_pt1 | contig 50894 bp, 51 predicted proteins | sample 361461 | NCBI WGS metagenome assembly CETH01 (sample SAMEA2622695, study PRJEB7988) | marine metagenome | isolation source: saline water (ENVO:00002010), including | reverse complement strand
CAACAAGTTTTCATCGATCTGATTTGTTTGGTGCAAATTTTGATAATGCTAATTTAGAGGACGCTAATTTGAATAAAACTATATTAATTAAAGCTAGTTTTAAAAATGCGAATCTTACTAATGCTATGTTTTTTGAAGCAGATATGAAAAAAGCAGATTTGGAAGGCGCACAGATGAATGGTGTCAGGATGGGAAAAGCAATATTAAATAGTGCTAATTTGACGAATGTAGTTTCTAATCAAGCTTTTTTTATAGAAGCAAATATGCCTAAAGTTAATTTAACAGGAAGTAGTTTTTTTTTAACACTGTTTGATGTTGCTAATTTACAAAATGCTATTATTACTGAGGTTGATGCATCGAAATCATCTTTTTATTTAGCTAATATGAGGTATGCAGATTTAACTAACTCAAAATTTGTAAATACTGATTTTTATAAATCTAAATTATTAGGGGCAAATCTTGGTAATTCAGATTTTTCTTATGCTAGATTTTTAAGAGCCAATATGAGAGATGTTTTATTGGAAAATACTATCTTGACCAATGCTATTAAGCCTAATGGTCAAATTCATGAATAATAAATTTATAAATTTTATTGTTATTTTAATATCTTTTTTTTTATTTAATAATTTAAATGCTCAAGATGAAATTATTAAAGGAAAAGCAAGAGCTGTAAATAGTGATTATATTAAAATTGATAAACAAACAATCATCCTATTTGGTGTTGAAGCTATGGAGAGACCTCAAAAATGCTATATTAATAATGAGTTGTGGCCTTGCTGGGAAGCTGGGGTTCGTAAATTAGAAGAAATTGTCGATTTAGGTGAAACAATATGTTTTATTAAAGGTAAAGCTAAGATGAATAGAGTTTTTGCTATTTGCAAAACAGAAAATATAGAATTAAATAAAGAACTTGTAAGATCTGGTCTTGCATTAGCTAGAATAAAACAGACAGATTTATATTTAGAAGATGAAAAATATGCAAAAGAAAACAATAATGGTATCTGGAGAGGAAAATTTGTGGAACCATGGGTGTGGAGAATGCGGAACTTTACCCCTGATGATCCTTAATTGAAATTATAAAAGAATTGTTATCTTATTTCTTAAACTTGTTTTTGTAAATTAAAAAAATTTTTTAAGTTATCATAATAGTTTTCAAACCAATTAGAAAATGAATTAATGGTAATATCAGTGGGTTTTATAACTCTTTTTCTGTTATCAACTAATGAAGGTAAAATTATAACAAATTTTTTTGTTTCTGCATCATCAATATATTTTATTTCAGTAGTAACAGTTTTTTTACCTTCTAAAGGAATATGTTTATTAATTTCTTCAACTAATAATTGCTTTGATAACTCTTCATTTGTAAAATAGTATCTCATTATAAAGAGGCCTGACATCCAATGTATAGAAGACTGCTGAAACCAGTTAATAACTTCATCAGTTATCGATTGTTTTGAAATGTCTAAAAGATGATTATCAATTTGTGCAATTTTAAGTTTAGTATCTATATTCCAAATTTTATTTTCCATACGCTAAAGATCTTAAATTTTCTTTTATTTTATTATTTTTTAGATTTATTTTCTATATTTAATGTAATTATTATGATGAAATACCTTTATAAAAAAACTATAATTTTTTTCTTGAAAATCAGCGATAAATTTCAAAAAGATTAAATGTTTTATATATTTTTAAAGCTGTGATATTTAGCAACAATGGATAAAGTTGCGCTATTTATTGCTTCAGGAACTGGCATTGGTGCAGATGCAGCAAAATGTTTATCATCTAAAGGATTTAAAATTGCTATAATGTCTTCTTCTGGAAAAGGTGAAGAATTAGCTAAATCTATGAATGGAATTGGTTATACTGGTTCAAATCTCTCAGCAGAAGACATAAGTAATTTTATTGATAAAGTTATAAACCAGTTTGGTAGAATTGATGTACTTGTTAACAGCGCAGGTCATGGGCCAAAAGGTGCTATATTAGAAATATCAGATGAACAATGGGTTGAAGGAATGGAAGTTTATTTTCTTAATGTCGTAAGAGCTGTAAGATATGTTACACCAACAATGACAAAACAGAATAATGGATCTATTATAAATATATCTACTTTTGCTGCATTTGAACCTGACTCTCACTTTCCTACATCAAGTGTCTTTAGATCAGGACTTGCTTCTTTTGTTAAATTATATTCTGATGAATATGCAAAAAATAATATCCGAATAAATAATATATTACCTGGTTTTATTGACAGCTTACCAGAAAAAGAAAGTTTCACAAAAAAAATACCTCTAAAAAGATATGGGAAAGTTCATGAAATTTCTTCTGTTGTAGAATTACTTGCATCTGATGGAGGGGCTTACATCACTGGCCAAAATATAAGAGTAGATGGAGGAATTACAAGATCTGTATAAAAAATCAAAAAAAAATATTTTAGCTACTCAATTTTGAATTAGTAATTTAGAAATTTAATTGTACATTATTTATTTTTTGTTATTTATTTAAAAAAAATGTCTTATACTTTTAATGATAGAAAATTTTGTATAGCTCCAATGATGGGCTACACCACTCCTTATGCAAGAAATTTGTATAGAATATTATCTAAAAAAGCATTTATATTTACTGAAATGATTGCAGCAAACACTATGATTTATTCAAAAAATACTGATTCAATTATAGCAAATATTAATCACAATCCAATAGCATTACAAGTAGGGGGATCTAAAATACAAGATCTAAAAAAATGTTCAAAGATAGCTTATGAATTAGATTATAATGAAATAAATTTAAATGTAGGTTGTCCTAGTAAAGCAGTTCAAAAAGGTTGTTTTGGAGTTAGGTTAATGGAAAACAAAACATTAGTAAGAGAATGCTTAGAGTCTATGCAAATAAACAAAAATATTGAAGTGTCTATAAAATGTAGAATTGGGATAGGGGAAAAATTTAACTACGATTATTTTGAGGAGTTCATTGATGAAATTATAAAAAGTGGTGTAAAAATTATATATATACATGCAAGAAATGCGATTTTAACTGGAATTAATCCAAAGGGAAATAGAACTATACCTCCTTTAAATTATGATTTTGTAAAAGAAATTAAAGTTAAATATCCAAATATTACTTTTATATTAAATGGTGGCATTAATAGTATCGATGAAGCATTTACACTTTCAAAAGAATATGATGGGGTAATGCTGGGTAGATTAATACAAAATAATCCATTTTGTTTAAAAGATGTTGATCGTCGTTTTTTTGGAACTCGAACAAGTTACAAAGTTGATGAAGATACAATCCATCAATATTTTCAATATATACAACCAAAAATTGGCAAAGAATCTATTTTTAGACTTCTAAGTCCGTTATTAAACATTTTTTTTGGAGTGCCAAAAAGCAAAGAATATAAAATAAAAATTCATCAGAATATGAAGTCACAAAAACTTGATTTTTTAGAAAAAATTTTTATCGACTTTATTAGAAAAAAAAATGCAATTATTAACTAAAAAGGCACTTGGTAAGATAAACTTAAAATTTCTACTCCTGGATTTTTTTCTCCAATATTAGCATTAGATATATGACTGAATCCCAAACCAATTCTATTACTATTTTTTAAATTATAACTGACTTCAAAACTAGTTCTAAATTCTATTTCATTGCCTAATTTTTTTCCATCCCCATCATCATAGTACCCAGCTCCAAAACTTGGTGTAAAAATAAATTGATTCTTTTTGCCTCTAAATAGTTCACCTATGTTATCTTCTAAATATATACCAGTGATAAAATAACTTGCAGAGTCTGAGGTAAATTCAACTCCAAAAAATGGCTTTAAATAAAAAAAATTATCTTCTTCTGGTCCAATATCAAATAAAGTTTTGTCCAACCTAGTTTCAAATCTAAAATCAGTTGCAGTGTTCTCTTCAGATCCATCAAATTTAATATCATAAAATCCAATTCCAAAAACATTATAGCCTTTTGCATATGAAGAAAATGAAAAAAAAAGTGTTAAAAATAAAATTATATATCTCACAAAACATACAATATTAAAAAATAAGAAATTATCAAATAAAAAATTATTATTATTAAGAAAAAATTTTAATAGTTTATAATTAGTATGATTTAAAAATAGATATTAATAATGCTTATTTTGATTCAAATAAGTCTAAAATTTCACCATTGTCTAAAAATAGCCCGGCGTAGATTTTTTTATTTGTCAGCGGTTGATTAAACAATGTGCAAATTATATGGCTTTTAGCGTTTTCAATATTATTTTTATGAGTAGATTGATACCCTCTAACAATTCTTAAGAATGTGTTATAAGGCTTATTTATTAGGGAAAAGTTCTGATATCCCCACCAAAAACAATCGTTTTGTGCTGACAAAGGGCGTGAAACATCAACACCTCTATTAACAAAAAGTATTTTCTTTGACTCCGAATATGCTGCATGCTTTAAATTAGCTAAATATTCTTTATGTCCAAGGATATTTGCAACTGCCATGTTTAATTTTGATGTCCATTTTGAAATTGCAATTGTTCCTTGAAGCGAAATATTTTCAGCTTCACTTAAATCAAAACCATAAGATTTAAGAGTCTTATCAACTCCATGTGCAAACATCCATTTAAGAATTTCTTGTGGATTAGGTGCAATTTGAAGTTGTAATAATTTATGAAACATTTCTTCTTGCGCACCTCTTAAAAAAACTACATCATCTGCATTTAACAGATATTTTGCCATTAACTTAAATCGTAAATCAAGTACGCTAGTAATTGTTTCTTTAGCATGATCTCCTAAACCAACTATATTTCCTAGAAATACAATTTTGTCTCCTTGTTTAAAATTTTTTAAAATATGTTTTTTTAAAATAACAAATGATTCTAAATTTGAATGTATTGATCCTATTGCCCAAATACGTTGAACGTTTTTAAATGATATAAAGTTAGATTTTATAGTCAAAATTTATTTATTTTGTAATATTTTTTCAATTTTTTCAGTTGATTGAAAATAATCTGTTTTTTCTACAGCCGCCACTTCTCTTGCTAACCTCTCAATAGCACTTTGAAACATTTGTCTCTCACTATATGATTGTTCAGATTGAGTATTCTTTCTAAATAAATCTCGAACTACTTCAGCTATTTTTATAGGGTCTCCTGAAAAAATCTTTGTATCATATTCTTGAGCTCTTCTACTCCACATAATTCTTCTAATTTTGGGCTTAAGTTTAAGAACTCCAAAAACTTCTTCAACAATTTTTTTAGAAGATATTTTTCTTAAACCTACATCTTTTTCTTTATCCAATGGAACACGTATTGTTAGTTTTGATTGTTCCATTTTAACAACATAAAATTTATTTTTTATTCCAGATATTTCCATATTTTCAATTTTAATAATTTCTCCCACTCCATGCTTTGGATAAACTACTATTTCGCCTATTTTAAATTCATTATTTTTTTTTTGATTCACTTAGCCTCCAGGTTTATCAATAAAATGATCATTAAATTTATTTTTAACATCTTTCCAGTCTTCAGCATCTTCGGGTGGTTCTTTCTTTTCAGTAATAACAGGCCAAATATTTGAATATTTTCTATTAATCTCAGCCCATTTTTCCATACCGTCCTCAGTATCAGCATGAATTGCATCAACGGGACACTCTGGTTCACAAACTCCACAATCAATACATTCATCTGGATGAATTACAAGCATATTCTCTCCCTCATAAAAGCAATCAACGGGACACACTTCTACACAATCCATATGTTTACATTTAATACATTTCTCATCAACTACATAAGTCATATATTATTACTAGATTTATTGATTTTATTTAAAGCTCTTGATTTAGCAATACCAGATTTTACATCTGAAATATATAATAGTCCTGCTAAACGTCTAATCATATTTGATTCAAAATCATGAATCTTACCATCAATCAAAATAATTTCCCATAATATTTCAAGCAAAATAAGTTTTTGCTCGTCTGAATAATTTTTATTTATTTGGGAAGTATAAAAATATAATGATTTTGATTGATCAAAATTTTCTTTAGCTATTTCTATATATTGAGATGCTTCTTTTGGATCTATTTTAAATACATCTAATAAAGATGAATGTATTTTTTTCATTTCTTCATCACTGATGTTGCCATCTGTATTGGCAGCCTCAATCATTAATCCACATAAAATTACTTCAATACTCTTACTATCATTGACAGCTGAGGATTGAGATTTTTCAAAAAAATTTTTTAGAGATTTAAACAATTATCTTCCTTAAATTATAAATATTATTAAAGTAGTTTTTCTAAAACTGCAAAAGGAGAATTAGGATCTGCTTCTGATTTCTTATTTTTTTGTTTTGTTTTTTTTCTTTTAATTGTATTTTTTTTAATTTTAATACTTGAATCTTTGGTTTTTTTCTTAGAATTTAAATAAAATAATCTTTTTCCTTCATTTAATAGAATAGAATCAAAACCACAAAATAATAGTATATTTTTAAGTTCATCGCTATTACAACCAACTGGATTCATTAAATCCGACGATTCTAAAAAAGGTCCATATTTAATTTTTTTCCTTGCGATAAAAAAAACCCTTTCAAAAACATCAATTCTTAGTAAAAAATTGTTTAAGTTTAGATGTCCTATTGACGCCCAATATGATTCTGGCATTTTCAAATCACTTGTAAAAGATACTCTCCCATTTTTTGGAAGAGGTAATATTTCAAATTTAGTAAAATTGTAGTAAACTTTCCACAATATTGAACATAGTTCCATAGATGATTTTTTTATAAAATTAGGCATAAAAAAAAATTTGGCTCCTGACCTAATCCCCATTTTTGACAATGCAGCTTTATCTTTTTCATTTATGTTTTTTAAAAAAGAAAGAAATTTTGCATTTGATAATGTGCCTAAATTTTCAAAAATATTAAATGCTATAGCTCTAACTTGTGAAGACATTTCATTTTCAATATTATACTTTATTGGTTTTAGCTCAGTTTCTATTTTATTATCAATCCAATTTTGTAATTTAGATGAAATAAGCAATTTATTTTTTGAATCAATAAATTCTGAATTAAAAGATTCTGCAATTGGTGAAAAAATATTATTGCCTTTTTTAATTATGCCAACTTTTTCAGTGCCCCATAATATATTAATATCATCTTTAAAATTAATATTAGTAACTTCTCCTAAGCTCAATGAGTCATTAGGGGCATTTAAAAAAGTAGATATTTTTTCAGCAATCATATTTCTTATCGATTTTTTAACATGAGAAAGTGCAAAAAGAGAATTAGAAAGTTTTTTTTGTTCAAATTTTAAATCAAATCCGTTAACATTTGCATATTTTATCCCATTTATTAGAATACTTCTATCATTATTTATTTCAATAACTGATTTAATATTTTCTTTTGAAACGTTATTAAAATATACACTTGAGCTATCAACAAATTTATTAGTAAGACCAATATGTAAGTTGTCGGACAAAATATTTTCAATTTTCTGTGTTTTATCTTGCCAATACTCTTGATTTGAAACCCAATTATTATGGTTAGCTATGTATGTCCAAGTTCTAATTTGAGAAATCTTCATCATTAATTGCTCTACATCCCCATTAAAAGTTTGTAATTTATTTATTTTATTTGATATCCACTCTTCAGGTATTTTATTCTTCTGCACAAGAAGTAAAAAAATTGTTTTTAAAAAATTAACATAATTATCATTAAATATTTTTTGAAAATCAGGAATTCTACAAACTTCCCAAAGCAATTTAATTCTATTTTCTGTATTTAAAATTTTTTTTATTTCAATATCTTCAATTAATATTTTAAAATTAATTTCATCCTCAGCGTTTTTTTTTCTAATAAAAATACTTTTAACAGGGAATTGTTTTAAACAATTTAATACACTATTTATTGAAAAAAAATCAATTTTTGAATTTCTCCAATAAATTTTTTGTATTTGCATAAAATTGTGATTCTCTATTGATTGAATTATAAATGGATCTAACATTCCGGCGTCATTGGTATATCCGAAGGTCCCATCATTTTTATAGCGCCCTGCTCTACCTGCTATTTGACCGATTTCAGCAGGTGTTAAGTTTCTTTTATATCTTCCATCAAATTTTTCAAAAGATGAAAATGCTACATGATTTATATTTAAATTTAAACCCATACCTATTGCATCAGTAGCAACTAAATAATCCACCTTTTTATCTTCATATACCTCCACTTGAGAATTTCTTGTTCTGGGGCTAAGTGATCCAAGAACAATAGCTGCGCCACCTTTATGAATTCTTAAACTTTCTGCAATTTCATATACTTTGTTAATGTTAAAAGCTATAACAGCAGATCTGGGTTTTAATTTAGACAAATTTTTTTTTGGTAAATAATCTAATTTTGAAAATCTATTTAATTGTTGAATTTTTATATTAGGAAATAATTGCAACAATATGTTTTTTATTGTTAAAGATCCAAGAAAAATAGTTTCAAAACTACCTCTGGCATTTAATATTCGATCGGTAAAAATATGGCCTCTTTCATAATCAGCAGCCAATTGAATTTCATCAACAACAATACATTCTACTTCTAAATTTGTTGGCATTGATTCTACTGTACAAAAAAAATATTTTGCCTCTTTGGGTATTATTTTTTCTTCACCAGTAATTAAAGCAACTAAATTAAGACCTAATTTTTTAACAGCTTTATCATAATTTTCCCTTGCTAAAAGTCTTAAGGGGAAACCAAAAATTCCAGATTTATAAGAAATGAGTTTTTCAAAAGCTAAAAATGTTTTACCAGTATTGGTTGGTCCAAGAATAGCGGATAAATTAGCATAATCATAATTCATTCATTTTTAATAGGTTTATTAATTAAAGATTTTAAAACATATTGTAATATGCCACCTGATTTATAATAATCTAGTTCTTTATTAGTATCAATTCTACATTGTAACTTAATTTTATAAGTTACATCAGAAATAATATGACAATCCAATATTTTATTAGGCTCTAATTTATCAATTCCTAAAATTGAAATTTTTTCATTTCCATTTAAGTTAAAAGTATTTTTATTTTCATTATTTAAAAATTGAAGTGGTAATACTCCCATTCCTACTAAATTAGATCGATGTATTCTCTCAAAGCTCTCAGCTATGACAGCATTTACACCTAGTAATTTTGTTCCTTTTGCAGCCCAATCCCTTGATGAACCTGTTCCATATTCTTTACCTGCAATAACTATTAATTTAACATTATTTTTTTTGTATTCCATTGCAGCATCATAAATTGACATCTTTCTATTGGATATGAATGACGTTGTAAAACCACCTTCAGTACCTGGTAACATTTTATTTTTTATTCTTATGTTGGAAAAAGTTCCTCTCATCATAATTTCGTGATTACCTCTTCTGGATCCGTATGAATTAAAATCATTTTTGCTAATTTGTCTTTCAGCTAAATAATTTCCTGCTGGACTTTCTGGTTTTATAGCACCTGCAGGTGAAATATGGTCTGTTGTTATACTGTCACCAAAAATAGCCAAAATATTGGCATTTTTAATATTTTCTATGTGTTCTTTTGTTGAATCTTTAAAGAAAGGGGGGTGTTTTATATAAGTGCTTGAAGGTTGCCAATCATAAGTCGTATTGGATGAGCTTTTTATTGTTGCCCAATTTTTATCACCTTCATAAATCTTACTATATCTATTTATAAATATATCTGAAGTTAATGTTTTATTTATCAAATCGTTTACTTCCTCAGAAGACGGCCATATATCATTTAAATAGATTAAATCACCTTTTTTATTTTTGCCAATAGGATCTTTCAAAATATTAATACTTATATTTCCAGCTAATGCATAAGCTACAACTAAAGGAGGTGAGGCTAAAAAGTTTGATTTAATTTCCTGATGAATTCTGCCTTCAAAATTTCTGTTACCAGATAAAATTGAACAAACATTTAAATTTTTACTTTTGATTTCATTTGTAACCCAGTCTTCTAAGGGTCCAGAATTACCTATACAAGTTGTACAACCATATCCAACCAAATTAAATCCAATTTCATCCAAATAAAAATTAAGACCGGCCTTAACTAAATAGTCATTTACTACTTGACTCCCTGGAGCTAAACTTGTTTTGACCCAAGGTTTAACAGTTAGACCTTTTTCTACAGCTTTTTTTGCAACTAACCCCGCAGCAATCATAACATTGGGATTTGAGGTATTTGTACAGCTAGTGATTGCAGCTATAACAATATCTCCAGTTTGAATTTCATTAGTCGTTTTATTTTTATCTAATTTATATGATTCTATTTTTTTAAAAATGTAAGGAACTTCTTTTAATAATATTTTGTCTTGTGGTCTTTTTGGTCCCGCCACTGTAGCCTCAATATCACTTAAATTTAATTTCAAATTTTCATCAAATTTAGGATTATAATTTTCAGATAACCATAAATTTTGAATTTTTGAATATTTTTCAACAATTTTTAAATGATGATTATTTTTTCCTGACAATTTTAAATAATTTATAGTTTCTGCATCAGTTGGAAAAAAACCACAAGTAGCACCGTACTCAGGCGCCATATTTGATATTGTTGCCCTATCTGGTAAAGATAAATTTGCTAAGCCATCTCCATAGAATTCAACAAACTTTCCAACAACATTGTGAGCTCTTAATATATTTGTTATTGTTAATACTAAATCAGTAGCAGTAATACCTTCACTTAATTTACCTATTAAATTAAAACCCACGACCTTTGGAAAATTCATTGATATAGGTTGGCCTAACATAGCCGCCTCGGCCTCAATACCTCCAACACCCCATCCTAATACTGATAAAGCATTAACCATAGTAGTATGACTATCTGTACCAACAACTGAATCTGGAAAAAGATATTCTTGTTGATTAATTTTTTTAATCCATACTGTTTTTGAAATATTTTCTAGATTTATTTGATGACATATACCCGCACCTGGAGGAACTAAAAAAAAATTATTAAAAGAGTCTTGTCCCCATTTTAAAAACTCGTATCTTTCTTTATTTCTCTCGAATTCCCTAAATACATTTTTTTGGTAAGCTTGAGCACTACCATAATTATCAACCATAACTGAATGGTCAATAATCAGATCAACTCTTGATATAGGATTAACTATTTTAGGATTAATACCCTTTTCTTGTAATGCATTCCTCATAGCTGCTAAATCTGCAACGGCAGGAACACCTGTAAAATCTTGCATTAAAACTCTTGTAGGATAAAATAAAATTTCTTTGCTGGTATTATTATTAATATTTTCACATATATTTGATATCATTTCTTTATTAATAGTTTCACCATCTTCATTGCGTAGAAGATTTTCTAATATAATTTTTTTTGAAATAGGAACTCTAGAAAGATCAAAATTAAAATGATTGGCAATTAAATTTAGATCGAAATATTTATAATTTTCTCCTAAAATAGACAAATTTTGCTTTGTTTTGAAAGAATTTATTGAATTCATATAATTAATTTTAAAAAAATTTGATATTACAAATAATATGTAGTGATATTTTTGTATAGTAGAAATGCTAATTTATTATTAGATTTCTGCCAAAATAAACTATTATTATATATTTTTATTAATTTAACTTAAATAAAAAAATTTTATAAAATTTAAAATAAAAAACATAACCGCATCTATTGTTGACTTTAAGCGTAAGTTTTGGGAAAAAAAGACAGCCTTTTATGTTTATCACTTTTTAAAGTGATGATGGAGGGGGGTTCCTCCACTTTAACCCATTACAAGGAGCATTAAATGGCAAAGAAGAAAAAGAAAGCTGCTAAAAAGAAAAAAGCAGCACCTAGAAGAAGAAAAGCGGCAAAAAGAAAAGCTGCTCCTAAGAAAAAGAAAAAAGCAGCAAAGAAAAAGAAAAAAGCTGCTCCTAAGAAAAAGAAAAAAGCAGCAAAGAAAAAGAAAAAAGCTGCTAAAAAGAGAAGAAGATAATAATTATTTTATTTTTTCTCGAAAACTTAAATTAAGTTTTCTTTTCCTTAGCTTTTCTAAGCATAAAAACGGGGTTCGCCCCGTTTTTTTATTATTTAAAAAATAAATAAATAAAATGTTACTGATCAACAAACTTGAATTTAAAAGATTAAACACAGTTATTTTTAGCGATATTAATATTTCTTTAAATCCAGGAAAGATACTTTTTATAAAAGGTACAAACGGTTCAGGAAAAACAACATTATTAAAAACAATATTAAATATATTGAACCCAACTGATGGAGAAATTTACTGGATGAGTAAAAATATAAAAAAAAATATTTTTAAATTTTATAACAATGTAACTTTCATAATGGACAAACCCACAGCAATAAAAGAGATGACATTAATTGAAAATATTAATATTTGGAAAAAATTTTCCAACTCTAAAATAAATGATGAAGAAATAAATAATTTAATTAAAATTTTAAATCTTGAAAAATATTTAAATAAGCAAGTTAACAATTTATCATTAGGAGAAATAAAAAAGTTAGAACTATCAAGACTTATAATAGAACAAAAAAAATTATGGTTTTTAGATGAACCATTTAGCCATTTAGATAAAATATCATTAGATCTAATAGTACAAACATTTATTGACCATACAAATAACAATGGATCAATAATTTTTTCTTCACATTTAGACCCAGATATAAAAAATATTGAAACTTTAAATCTTAGCTGATGTTTATTTTCATTAAAAAAATATTTTTCTTTTTTTATAGAGAATATAAATATTCAATTATAAATCTAAATGAATTATTTATAAATATAACTTTCTTTTTTTTATCTATCTTTATATTTATTTTTGCAATCGGTCCTGACAAAGAAGTTTTAGAAACTATTGGAATAGGAATAATTTGGTCTTTGCTGCTCTTAAGCTCAACTTTATCTTTAAAAAAATATTATTATGATGATTTTAATAATAATAACCTTATTTTAATGCATATGAGTGGATTCAGTTTTGAGGTTATTGCTATATTAAAAATATTATGTCATTTTCTTTTTGTACAAATACCTTTCCTAATTTCTATTCCAATAGCTTCTTTGTTTGTTAATATCAGTTTAGAAAAAATTTATATGTTAATAACTAGTTTCTTAATAGGTTCATTAATATTATCATGTCTTGGTTCCATTTCATCATCAATGAACTTACTTAATAACAAAAGTTATTCTTTAGGAAGTATAATTGTGATGGTTTTTAGTATACCTGTAATAATTTTTTCTGTTGGCATAATTAACGCTCAAGAAAACTTTCTTTACTTGATAAATATTTTATTAGGAATATTATTTATTTTTATAGCAATTTCACCATGGGTGAGTTCAATATGTATAAAATTGGCTTTACAAAATAACTAAAATGAAATTTTTAATTAACCCCAATCAATTTAATAGATTAGCAGATATTTTAATTAAGCCTATTTTTATAATCTCATTAGTAGTTTTGGCTATTGGTTTAATTTATTCTCTTTTTCTGTCTCCAAATGATTATCAACAAGGTGCAACTGTCAGAATCATGTATATACATGTTCCGTCTGCCTGGCTTGCTCTATTAACTTACTCAGTAATGACAATTTATAGTTTAATTGCATTAATCTTTAAAATTCCATTTGGCTATATAATCAATACTGCTTTAGCTCCTATTGGCGCCGTCTTTACATTAATTTGCATTGTAAGTGGATCTATGTGGGGAAAACCAATGTGGGGCACATGGTGGGTGTGGGATGCACGATTAACTTCAGTGGCTATTTTATTAATAGTTTATTTAATAATTATCTACTTAAATCATGCTTTAGAAAACAGGAATGTTAAAGAAAAAGTAGTCGCCGTTTTTGTTTTAGTTGGATCTATCAACCTACCAATTATAAAATTTTCTGTAGATTGGTGGAATACACTTCATCAACCGGCTAGTATTAGCAAGCTGTCTTCACCATCTATTGATAATAGTATGCTAATACCTCTTATAATTATGACAATAGCATTCACACTTATAGGTATATTAATTGCGTTAATTAGGATAAAAACTGAGGTTATACAAAGAAAAATAAACTTATAGATATTTGTGACTTTTAGTCTCTCTTCATGAGTGTAAAAAAAATTTTTTTTTGTTATTAGGATTAAATGTATTTTTGGTTTATTACAATATCTTACGCCTTTGCTTTAATCTCCATATTCATATTACTAACAATAAGTTATTTAAAATACAAAAATATTGTTAAAAATAAATGAGTCTAAGATTCCAACGCTTATTAGTAATTTTGGTTTCAATGATTTTATTAATGTCTGCAGTTTTGTTAATTTTATTTAACTCAAAACAAAACATAATTTTTTTTTATACTCCTTCAGAAATACCATTAGAGAATTTAGCATTAAATTCGGAATTAAGATTAGGCGGTTTAATAGAAAAAGGAACTTATAAAAAAATATCCAAAAATAATTATGAATTTAATATTACAGACAATAAAAATTCAATTAAAATTTTATATACTGGTATATTGCCAGATCTATTTAGAGAAGAACAGGGTGTAGTAATAGAGGGAATTATTATAAATGAAAATTTAATAAAAGCTAAAACAGTTTATGCAAAACATGACGAAAATTATATGCCATCAACTGTTAAAAAAAGTTTAGAAAAAAATCAATATTGGAAAAAAAATTATAAATGATTACTTTAGTTGGCTTCTTATGTTTAATTTTATCTAGTTTTGTAAGTTTTATATTAATTACATCAGAAATTATTAAAAAATTAACAATTAAATATTTTATTTTATTAAATAAAATTTCAACTAGTTTAACACTGTTATCTTTTTTTATATTAATGTATTCTTACATAATTTCAGATTTTTCTAATTTTAATGTATTTCAAAATTCACATACTGACAAACCACTAATTTATAAAATATCTGGAACATGGGGAAATCATGAAGGGTCAATGCTTTTATGGATATCTATTATGTCATTATATAGCTTTTTTTTCTTAATTAATAAAAATATAAATGAAAGATTTAAAAGAAAATCATTAACTATCCAAAATACCTTATTTTTATTCTTTTGTTTATTTATAATTTTTACCTCAAATCCTTTTTTAAAAACCACAATAAATGTTGAACAGGGACTGGGTTTAAACCCAATACTGCAAGATCCTTCTCTGGCTTTCCATCCACCAATTTTATATGCTGGATATGTAGGTTATTCTTTGATTTTTAGTTTTGCAATAGCAGGTTTATTAGAAAAAAAAATAAATGTAGAATGGATCATTTTAGTTAGAAAGTGGTCTTTAATTTGTTGGACATTTCTAACAGCTGGAATCGCCTTAGGTTCTTATTGGGCATATTATGAATTAGGATGGGGAGGATGGTGGTTTTGGGATCCTGTTGAAAATGTATCTTTGATGCCTTGGATTGCTGGACTAGCATTAGTTCATTCACTTTTTTTAGCAAAAGGAGAATATATTTTACAAAAATGGATAATATTTCTATCAATTTTATGTTTTTCACTCAGTATATTTGGAACATTTTTAGTAAGATCAGGAATCTTGATAAGTGTACATTCTTTTTCATCTGACTCCTCTAGGGGTTTATTTATATTATTGATATTTTTTTTAGTAACAGGTTTTGGTTTTTTAATATTTTTAATAAATCAACCTAAAAACGAAAAACCAATACAACTTCTCTTCATAAATAAAACCTCTGCTCTAGTAATTAATAATATTTTAATGATAATTGCTGTTGCCACAATACTTCTTGGAACAATATATCCGATTATTGTAGAGGTAATCTCTAACACAAGAATTTCTGTAGGTGGTCCATATTTTAATTCAACAGTTATACCTATTATGTTGCCTGGGTTTTTGCTTATGAGTATTGCTCCTGCTCTTTCTTGGCAAAGCAATAAAGTTAAAAAAATTAAATATTATATAATTGTATTTATTGTCTTAAGTTTTCTAATATTGGTTCAGTCCCTTTTTACATCTTTTAATACTTGGGGATTTTTAGGAATACTGTTAGGAACATGGATAATTTTAGCTTCATTATTATCTGTTTTTTTATCATTTCCTTTTCACTTAAACTATAACTACGTTAAAAATATCAATTCATTAATTGCCCACATAGGTGTAGGAATAGCAATTATTGGAATTACTAGTTCTAGTATATTTAAATCTGAAAATAATTATTTCTTATCCAAAGGTGATGAAATCAATTACGGCAATACTATTATTAAATTTGAAAACACTACTATAAATAATATAAAAAATTATGAATCACTAAGACTTAATTTCTTAATTATAAAAAACAATAAAATAGTTTCAAAAATAGAAGCAGGGAAAAATTATTATCCAATATCAAAAACTGTTACAACTGAAGTGGGAATTTATCATGATTGGTTTCGCGATATTTATATTGTTGTAGGAAACAAAGATGACAATAAATGGCTGGTTAAAATACACAATAATCCCTTGGTAAGTTTAATTTGGTTAGGTATTATTATTATGATATTTTCCGGATTAATTGGAATAACTAAAAAATGAAAAAAATAATACTTCTTGCTCCTTTAGTTTTATTAATTGCTATTACCTCATTTGTTTTTATTTATCTTATTTCCGACAAAAAACCCTCTCAAACACCAAGTGCTTTTTTGAATAAAGATATGCCGTATTTTGAAACTAAAAATTTACAAAATGCAAATGAATTGTTTTCAAAATCTGATTTAAATAATAAATTTGTTTTAATTAATTTTTTTGCTTCCTGGTGCACACCGTGCAAAGCAGAGCATCATCTTTTTTTTGAAATAAAAGAAATGTTCCCAAACTTATTTATGTTGGGATTTAATTATAAAGATAAAGAGAATGATGCAATAAATTACCTTTATCAATATGGAGATCCTTACTCATTTGTTGGAAAAGATTCTGATGGAATGATTGGTTTTGAATTTGGTGTGTTTGGTTTACCTGAAACTTTTTTAGTTAATGATCAAGGTAAGGTAATTTTTAAGCATATAGGACCTTTAACAACAGAGATTATCAATGAAAAAATCAAACCTCTTTTATAAAATTATTTTATCCTTAACTTTATTTTTTATAATACCATCAAATATTGCTGCAGATGAAAAAAATATAGAAAAAAAAGTTAAACTTTTAACTCAAAAACTAAGATGTATGACCTGTCAAAATCAAAGCATATATGATTCTGATAGTGATTTTGCTGTAAAAATTTCCAATATAATCAAAGATAAATTTCAAGAAGGAAAGAGTGAGGACGAAATAATCTTTTTTTTAACCAAGAGATATGGAGAATATATCCTTTTTCAACCACTATTTAATATGAAAAATCTATTACTTTGGGGTTTCCCATTCATTTTATTGGTAATTTCTATTATATTTTTTGCCATCCGTATTAAAAAAAGAACTTCGTAACAGTATTTATTTTGTTTTTCTTAAATAAGAATATATGAGATAATTAATAATTATAATTATATGAATAATAATTTACTTTCTTTAAGTAATGCATAAGGAGGAAATGTGAAAAAATTTATACTAGTATTGTTGTCTTTAAGTTTTATAAGCTTAACAACTATTGGTAATTCTAAATCAATTAGAATTGGTACCGAGGGCGCTTACCCACCATGGAATAATTTAAATCCTGCTGGAGAATTAGAAGGTGCAGAGATTGATTTTGGTAATGAAGCCTGCAAAAGAATGAATGTCGACTGTGAATGGGTAACACAAGATTGGGATGGGATCATTCCAGCTTTACTTCAGGGTAAATATGATATTATTATTGCCGGTATGTCTATAACTGAAGAAAGAAAAGAAAAAGTTAATTTTACAAATGGTTATATGACAGATGGTGCTCGCTTTGCTGTACTTAGCAATAGTGGTTTAGCAGATTTATCCGTAGCTAATTTTACTGGTGGAGTTAATAAAGTTAATCTCAATAATGCTGGTGGAAAAGAATTAGCTGCTATTGGTCAGTTAATAGCTGCTATGGATGGAAAAACTGTTTGTGTACAATCTTCAACTATTCATCAAAATTTTATAGAAAAATATATGGCTGGAGCTGTTGAAATGAAATTATACCAAAGTGTAGATGATCATAATTTGGATCTAGCAGCAGGTAGATGTGATGCAATATTAGCTGATGTTGGATCTATTATTGATTTTATGGGATCTGATGGAGGTGTAGATGTTGCATTTACGGGTCCAACTTTTTCAGGTGGTGTTTTTGGAGATGGTGTAGGTGGTGCTATTAGAAAAGAAGACACTGATATTTTAGAGATGTGGAATAAAGTTATTGCTGAAATGTCTGAAGATGGCACGACGGCCGAAATTACAAAAAAATGGTTTGGTAGAGATATTTCTATGTAAAAACTACTTTTCTATTTGTTAAAAGCGGTCTAAAATTAAGACCGCTTTTTTTATGCCAAATTTTCAACCTTCAAAAGAATACTTGGAAAATCTTGAACACTACAAAAAAATGCATGTTGAAGGTTATAAATTATCCAATGGAAAAATAAGAGTACCTGATGAAGCATACAATGGAAAAAGCACTCTCATTTTTGCAAAATTAATTAAACAAATAATAATAAAAAATAAAATAAATACTATGCTGGACTATGGTTGCGGAAAAGGATTTTTCTATAAAAATCCATCTAATCAACATGGTCTTAAATTGAAATCTCTAAAAAACTATTGGGATATAAAAATAGATTTGTATGACCCATGTTTTAAGGAAAATTCTAACTTAGATGAAAATAAAATTTATGATTTAGTTATTTGTATAGATGTTTTAGAGCACATTCCCTCTGATGATATAAATTGGGTTTTAGAAAAATTACTCATGAAAGCAAAAAAATATTTATTTATAAATGTTGCTTGTCACCCAGCCATCGCATTACTTCCAAATGGAAACAATGCCCACGTTAATATTAAAACTCCTAAGTGGTGGCATGAGAAAATTTTAAATTTTCAAGATAAGTTGAAACATATCAAGGTTATATGTATTTGTACAGTTAAGGAAAATGGAAAATATCAATATTTCCCTTTGCAATATAATGATAAATTATCTAATTACTCTTACAAATGAATTCTCTTCTAGGACTAATAATACAAATAATAAACCTTTATCAATTTATTTTATTAATTTACATAATTGCAACTTGGTTGTTAAATTTTAATATAATAAATGCATCAAATCGTTTTGTTTACAGTGCAATGGAAGCTATGTATCGTTTATGTGAACCAAGTTTAAATCTTGTTAGAAGGTATATTCCTAACTTTGGAAATATAGATATGTCACCGATAATTGTTTATTTGGGATTATGGTTTTTAAAAAGTTTATTAATTGAATATTGGCCGAGGTAATATGACAATTGTAATAAATGGAAAAGAAATTGCTCAAAATTTAAAAAATAATATTAAAAAGCAATTAGATGAAATAAAAATCAAAATAGGTAAAGTACCTGGATTAGCTGTTGTTCAAGTAGGTAATGACGCCGCAAGCAGCGTTTATGTTAAAGCTAAAAGTAAAAGCGCAAAAGAGGTTGGGATAGAAATTATTGACCATCACCTACCTGAAGAGACAACTCAAGAAAAGTTGTTAAGTTTAGTGAAATCTCTCAATATAGAAAATAATGTAAGTGGTATACTGGTGCAACTCCCACTACCCAAACATATTAATGAACAAATAATATTGGATTCTATTAATCCTGAAAAAGATGCTGATGGTTTTCATCCATTAAATGTTGGTAAATTATCCATTGCAGATTTTAATGATGAGAATCTGCTTATTCCCTGCACACCTTATGGTTGCTTAATTATGATAAAAAATCTTGGAGTTAAACTATCTGGGAAAAATGCAGTTGTCATTGGTAGATCAAACATTGTAGGCAAACCTATGGCTCAACTTTTATTAAAAGAATCTTGTACAGTAACAATTGTTCATTCAAAAACACAAAACATCGAAGATATTTGCAGTAAAGCTGATATAATTGTAGCTGCTGCTGGAAAACCAAAGATGGTTAAGAGTAATTGGATAAAAAAAGATGCAATAGTTATTGATGTGGGGATAAACAGAATTGATAAAAAAATAGAGGGCTCTTCAAAAAAAATACTTGTTGGTGACGTTGATTTTGAACATGCAAAAAAAAAGGCATCCGTAATTACACCTGTTCCTGGAGGAGTGGGACCAATGACTATAGCTTGTTTATTAAGAAATACTGCTATTGCCTTTAAAAATAAAGAATTAAAATAATTAGTTATTTTTTAATCTTAATGAGGTAATTTTTATAAATCCTTCGGCATCTTTTTGATCATAATCACCTTGCTCATCAAAAGATACTAATGAAAGTTTATATTTACTAAATGGTGATCTTCTTCCAGAAACAATAACATTGCCTTTAAATAGCTTTAACTTTATGTCTCCAGTTACCTGAGATTGAGTAGAATCAATCATTTTTTGCATAGCCTGTCTCTCTGATGAAAACCATAATCCATTGTAAATTGTTTCAGCATATTTTGGCATAATTTCATCTTTTAAATGCGCTTCTCCTTTGTCTAAAGTTATACTTTCTATTGCTCTATGCGCTTTATACAATATGGTACCGCCTGGAGTTTCATATATACCTCTAGATTTCATTCCTACAAAACGATTTTCAACAACATCTTCTCTTCCAATACCATGTATAAAACCATATTCATTGAGTTTGTTTAAAAGCTCATGTGGTTTTAATTTTTTTTCATTGATCGCAACTGCATTTCCTCTTTCAAAAGAAATTATTAATTCATCTGGTGAAGATTTAGAGTCTTCAAGAGATTTTGTTCTAGAGTAAACATATTCAGGTGCTTCTTCCCATGGATCTTCTAAGATTTTTCCTTCAGAAGAAGTATGAAGTAAATTAGAATCTGTACTAAAAGGGGCTTCTCCTCTTTTATCTTTAGCTATTGGTATTTGATATTTTTCTGCAAAATTAATTAAATCATTTCTTGAATTTAATTCCCATTCTCTCCAAGGTGAAATAACTTTTATTTTAGAATTATTTGAATAATAACCTAACTCAAACCTTACTTGATCATTCCCTTTACCGGTTGCACCATGGGCCACAGTATCTGCACCTACTTGTTTTGCTATTTCGATTTGTCTTTTTGCTATTAATGGCCTTGCTATAGCTGTGCCTAAAAAATAAACACCCTCATAAATTGCATTAGCTCTAAAAATAGGAAAGACATAATCTCTAACAAACTCTTCTTGTAAATCTTCAATAAAAATTTCATCAACACCTAAAGATTTAGCTTTTTCTTTAACTGAATTTAATTCTTCGCCCTGCCCAACATTAGCAGTAAATGTAACTACGGGACATTGGTATTTAATTTGTAACCATTTTAAAATTACACTTGTATCCAAGCCTCCTGAATAAGCTAAAACAATTTTACTTGTCATTTAACAGTCTTTGTTTAATTTATTTAATTCTGCAGTAAAACCTCTTAAGGAATATTTATCATTTATCAATGTCCCCCTAGAAGATTTAGCTGAAATAGTTAATTCAAGACCTTTTTTCATAGCAAATATTACTTTGGAATCTTCGTTTGTCCAAGCTGCATCCGACACATCTTCGGTTGTATAAAATATAAAATTGGTATTATCAATTTTTACATTAATATCTTGATTTAAATCGTAGTTAAAACCTGCTTCAATCTGAATTATTGTTTCTGGATTACCTATATATTTATAAACAATTATATAATTATCACCCCTCTTCTTTTCCTCAGGAAGATCTGTTTCTACTGGAAGACTGCCTATAAAGCAATATTCGTCTTCTTTAATTATACTCCATTTTCCTTTTTCAAGTGCTTTAATCGCACTAGGAAATATAGTTAATAGTAAAAAAATTGCTAAGAAAAATTTCATAAAATATGTTTTGTTTTGTTAAAAATGTATTTCTATTATATGTTAAAAGATCAAGAAATGATACAAATTTTAACAAATGTTTATAGGGGAAAAAGTTTAGAAAGTTTTCATAATTCAATTAGCCTTGTAATTGATTCAAAAGAAAAAAAACTATTTTCAACTAATGATGAACAAAAATATATATACCCCAGATCTTCAATTAAAATTTTTCAAGCAATACCTTTTGCAGAAAGTTTAGCTATTGAAAAATATAATTTAAATCAAAGACAAGTTGCATTAGCATGTTCTTCTCATTGTGGGCAAATTTTTCACATAAGAGAATTAAAAGATTGGATAAAAAAAACTAATATAAAAATAAATCATTTAAAATGTGGTGTACACAATCCTTTGGATAAAGAATCATCAAATAAATTACTTATTCAAGGAAACAAACCTAATCAATTGCACAATAATTGTTCGGGGAAACATTTAGCAATGCTGACATCAACAAAAATTCAAAATACTAATATGGAAAAATATTTGAATTTTAATCATCCTCATCAAATTAAAATTAGAGAGATTATTGAAAAATTTAGTGAGTCAAAAATATACAAAAAAAATTATGGAACAGATGGGTGCAGTGCGCCACAATACAATTTAAAAATATTAAATATATGTAAAGCATTATTAAATTTAGTTAGAAGCTATGATTCTAATTTTTATAATACTCAATCAACAAAAACACTTATAAATTCTATTCTAGAAAACCCAAATTATATTGGAGGTACTAATAACTTAGATACAAATTTAATAAAAATATCAGACAAAAAAATATTTTGTAAAGGTGGGGCAGAAGGAGTGTTGTTATTTGCACATTTAGAAAAAAAAATTGTAGGAGTAATCAAAGTAAAAGATGGCAATGAAAGAGCTTTACCTTCTGTTGTTCAATACATCTTTAAAAAATTAAAAATACTAAATAAAAAACAATTAATAAAATATCAGAATTGGTATTCTGGTTCATTATATAATCATGCCAAAATTAAAGTTGGAAAAATTACCACCACTATAAAAACATAAATATAAATTAAGTTAACAAAAATATGAATAATGAAATTAATAATATTTTAAAAAAAGTATTTAAATCAAAAAATAATTTAAAAAGGCAAGTATTGCAAATTTCTTTTGGTATAATTTGTGAAAAAATTAAAACAGTTAACAATGATGAATTTATTATAAAATATTATAAAAATTATAATAATTATTACAACTTTAATGCAATTAAAGCAGAAGCATTTGCATTAATTTATTTAGAAAAAAATAAATATACAATTTTTCCAAAAGTAAAGTATTTTAATAATAAAATTTTAATTATAGAATATATTAAACATAATAAAAAAATATCTAATTTAAAAAAATCTAATTTTCTTGATATACTAATTAAACTGCATAAAAAAAAATCTAAAAAATTTGGATTTGTGTTCGATACCCAAATAGGGGGAATGAAACAACCAAATGATCAAACCGCTAATTGGGTTGATTTTTTTTGTAAAAATAGATTAATAAATGTTTATGATGCAATTTGTAAAAATGATCCAATGCCAAAAGAAATAAATACAAAAATTGAGAGTTTAATAAAAAACATTAATAATTATATTCCAAAGAATGTAACCCCATCTTTATTGCATGGTGACATGTGGGAGGGAAATATTTTATTTAATAACAATAAAGTGATTGGATTAATCGACCCTGGTATTTTTTTTGGACATAATGAAATGGAACTAGCATATTTAAGATTTTTTAATTTTATCAATAAAAAATTTGTCAATGATTACAACAATTTTATCAAAATTGATACAGAGTATTATTTATATGAACCAGTATATCAGTTATACTATGCATTATTAAATGTACATTTGTGGAGTTATAAATATGTTAAAAATACATATAAATTATTAAATCAATTAAAAGTTTGAATGTAATATGTGCGGTATAAATGGAATTATATTTAAAAAAAATGATGTAGATATATCAAAAATAAAAATGATGAATTCTATGTTACATCATAGAGGTCCCGATAAATCTGGATTCCTAAAACACAAAAATATTTTACTTGGGCATACACGATTATCCATTATCGACTTAACTAAAAATGGTTATCAACCTATGTCTAATAATGGGCGACATTGGATAATTTATAATGGAGAAATTTATAATTATAAAGAAATAAAAAAAGAGTTAATTAATAAAAACTACAAATTCTATAGTGAAACAGATACAGAAGTAATTCTTACAGCATTTATTGAATGGGGGGCAAAATGTTTTGAAAAATTTAACGGGGAATGGTCTTTAGCGATACTAGATACGGTTAATAATGATTTAATAATTTCACGTGATGGAATTGGATATAAACCATGCTATATATACGAAGATGATAAATATTTTGCATTTAGTTCAGAATTAAAATCTTTTTATTCAATAAATTCCTCACTCGAAATTGATAAAGCAAATTTTGGAATTGCCTCTGAATCATTATTTTATAGTTCAAAAACAATTTTTAAAAATATTGAACACTTAACTCAAGGTCGCTTTATTAAATATAATATAAATTCAAATAAAAAAACAATTACTAGATGGGATTTTCCTTTAAATAATTTGCCAAAAATTAGTGTAAATTATAAAGAAAATGTAGAAAATTATTTTTCCTTACTTCACGAAGCAACTAAAATTCGTCTAAATAGTGATGTAAAAATTGGTACATCATTAAGTGGCGGACTAGATTCTTCAGCAATATTTTCCTTATTAAATGTGATAAATTCGAAAAGTAAATCCAATGACAAATTAGATCTTAATCCAATTATAATGAATTACAAAGGGATGAGGTCAAAAAATGAAGCAATAGAATTAGCAAAAAAATATAATAAAAAATTTTTAATTATAGAAGATCAAGATGAAAAAATAGAAAGTACAAAAAAAATTTTAGCCAAATTGGAAACTGCAGAAGAGTTTTTTATGCAATATAACTTATACAAAAATCAAAAAGACAGAGGATTAAAAATTAGTATAGATGGTCACGGATCCGATGAGTTTCTTGGTTATCCTAATTTTTTTCCAGAATTATCAGTAGATACCTACAACAACTTAATTCAATTAAACAATGCAGTTGAAACATTTGGGGGTCAAAATACTAATACTAAATTTAAAAAGTTGTTTGGGATCGGTACAAATTTAAGCAAAATAATTGATTTTAAAACAAATGTGAATTCATTAAATTATTTTTCTAATTACATTGAGGCAGACCCATATGATAGTAGCTACCAGATAATCAATGATGATTTAGAAAACCTTAAATATTTTTCTTATTCATTAAATTTTACTTATTTAATTTCATACTGCGGATGGTTTCAGTTTTTTTTAAATAAATGGGATAGGGCATCTATGTCTAATTCTATTGAAGTAAGAATGCCATTTCTAGACAATAATGTGAGATTATTTGGATTAGCATTAAATTCTGAACATAAAATCAGAAATTCAATGTCAAAATCTATTTTAAGAGATGCATTTTCAAAACATTTACCAAAATCAATTATTGAACAAAAATTCAAACAAGGTCTTTCACAACATAGATTTGATATAAATTCTTTAAAATATAAGGAATATTTAAAATTAATTATTGAAGAAAAAAATTTTAAAGAAAACAACACATGGGATGTTAAAAAAATAAAAAAAGATTTTGATCAAAATTTAAATATTAATAAAATATGGAGATTGGGTAAATATTATTTGATGATTGAAGGTTTTAAAGATAACTACAATTCTATAACAATAAATAATGATCAGGAAAATCAACTTAACAATCTTACAAAATTATAAATTTAAACGCATGGATTGGGATCTGCTAAATGTACTGCTTCAATCTCAGTTAAAATTTCCTTAGAAAGAGAATAATTTTCACTATTTAAATTTTCTTTTAATTGATCAATACTGGTTGCACCAATAATATTACTAGTTACAAAAGGTCGATCATTTACAAATGAGTTAGCAAGGATACTTGGCGAGATATTATATTTTTTAGCAATATTGACATATTTTTTAATTGCAATTTCACCTCTCGGAGTATTGTGTCTTGAAAATCTATCACCCCAAAGTGTATATCTAGCATTAGGAGGTTGTTTGCCTAATAGGTACTTGCCAGTTAATCGACCACCTGCTAATGGTGAATAAGCTAATAACCCTACGTTTTCTCTAATTGCCACTTCTGAATTAGCAATATCAAAAATTCTATTCACCAGATTATAAACATTTTGAATAGATACAATAATGGGTAATTTTTTTTGTCTTGCGATTTCTAAAAATTTCATCAAACCCCAAGGAGTTTCATTTGAAACTCCAATATATTTAACCTTACCTTTTTTTATTAAATCATTTAAATTTAATAAAACTTCTTCAAAACCAGTCCATTCGTCATCATTTGAATCAAATTTAAAATCAGCTACTCCAAACTTTGGTACATTTCTTTCTGGCCAATGTATTTGATACAAATCAATATAGTCTGTTTGTAATCTTTTCAAACTTGCATCAATGGCGGCATTAATATTTTTCTTATCAATTTTTAATTCTTTACCACCATCTCTTATCCATTCTAAACCATCTGATTTTGAAGCAATTTTTGTAGCAAGGATTATTTTTGATCTATTATTATTTATTTTTAGCCAGTTTCCAATAATTTCTTCAGTTCTTCCATATGTGTTCGAACTTGTAGGAACTGAATATAATTCAGCAGTATCAAAGAAATTGACACCTTTTTCGAATGCATAATTCATTTGATGAAACGCTTCTTCTTGAGAATTTTGTTGGCCCCAAGTCATTGTTCCTAAACAAATTACACTAACTTTAGTATCCGTATTGCCTAATTTTCTATACTTCATAAATATTTATTTAAAATAACTTGAAATTATAAGATTTATAGCGATATTAGTTCTAATTAAAAGGAGAATTTATGGCTTTAGACTTTAATCAAAGATCTTATACTAAAACAGCGGATCAAACAGCCATTGATCAAGGCTTGAGAGCTTATATGCTAAAAGTCTACAATTATATGACTATTGGTTTACTTATAACGGGTCTGGTTTCTTATTTTTTTGGCAAGGCTTCGATAATAACAAATGAATTTGGTCAAATAATTGGCTTAACTTCAATTGGTAATACTTTATTTAATTCACCTCTCCAGTGGTTAGTAATGTTAGCCCCATTGGGAATGGTGTTTTATTTGAGTTTTCGAATCAACAAAATAAGCCTAGCTGCCGCGCAATCAACATTTTGGATTTTTGCTACATTGATGGGCTTATCTCTTGCTTCAATTTTCATTGTTTATACAGGTGCATCAATTGCGAGAGTTTTTTTTATTTGCTCTGCTACTTTTGCAGCTATGAGCTTATATGGATATACAACCAAAAGAGATTTAACTGCAATGGGTGGTTTTTTAATAATGGGATTATTTGGGATAATTATTGCAAGTATAGTTAATATTTTTATGCAAAGTCCAGCTATGTATTTTGCAATATCTATAATAGGAGTAATTATTTTTGTTGGCCTTACAGCATACGATACTCAAAAGATCAAAAATATGTATTATGCAGCAGATTCCGAAACAATAAGTGGAAAAAAAGCAATAATGGGAGCATTAACACTATATTTAGACTTTATTAATTTATTTATTATGTTGCTAAGATTATTTGGACAAAGAAGATAATTTTCTTCCAAATTATTAAATAATTTTTATATTACCCAGTCTATAGTTAGACTGGGTTTTTTTATGTTAATTGAAGAAAATAAAATAAAAGAAATTTTAAAAAAATTTAACTCTGGAAAGTTTCAAGAGTCATTTATTGAAATTGAAAAATTAATTAATAAAAATAAATATAATATTGATCTCATACGAACTTATGGATTGATGGCGAAAAAAATTGGAAATGTAGATAAGGCAATAAAAAGTTTTGAATATATTATACAAAAAAATCCAAAAGATTTAATCGCACTTCATAATTTATATTCAATTTTTATGCAAAAAAAAATTTATCATAAAGCTAATAAATTAATCGACATCATTATTGGTATAGATAAAAATCATTATGAAGCTAACAGAGATAAAGCATATTTGGCATATCTAAAAAAAGATAATAATCTAGCATTAAAATTTATTCAAAAAGCTATGCAAATTAATAGAAATGATGTTTTTGGTATAAATATTCATGGATTGATTGAAATGCATAAAAATGAATATCAAAAAGCTATTGAAATTTTTACAAAAGCCATTTTGATAAATAAAAATTACTTTGATAGTTATAACAACATAGGTAAATGTTTTTTTGAATTGGACAATTTAAAAGATGCTTTTCTTTATTTTAAAAAAAGTTATAGAATAAATCCTGAGTCACACTTACCAATTATTAATATTGGCAATATTCTGAGTTTGAAAGATAAAAATTTTTTCGCTATTAAATTTTATAAAAGAGCATTAGCTATACAACCAAATTCCCCAGATATACTATCTAACTTAGCAATTTGCTATTGTCGCGTAAATGATAGGATAAATGCAAAAAAATATTATAAAATGGCAATAAAAACTGACCCAAATAATGCTGATTTAAAATTAGCATACTCTTATTTCTTAATTAAATTATCAGACTTTGAAAAAGGCTGGGATTTATTTAACTCAAGATTATATGTAACTAAAAACTTTAAAGTAATTAAAAATTTGCAAAACGTAAAGAACAAATTAATCAAATCAAAAAAATCTTTATATAAAAATAAAATTTTAGTGACAAGAGAGCAAGGTCTTGGTGATGAAATATTATTTAGTTCTGTTTATAAAGACTTATTAAAAATTAATTCTAATATAAAAATAGAGGCTGACAAAAGACTAAAGAAAATATTTAAAAGATCTTTTAAGAAAGATGTTTTTTACGATGAAGGTTTTTTTTCACAAAATAAAAATAAATTAAATGAATTTGATTATATTATATATGCTGGTACGCTTCCTATGTATTTTAGAAATAAAAAAAATGACTTTAAGACATCTAATTATTTAACTGCAGATCAAAAAAAAGTTGATGAATACAAATCAGTAATGCAAAAAAATACCTCGCTATCTAAAATTGGCATATCATGGAAAAGTATAGTTAATGTATATGGAAAACTAAAGTCTTTAACAATTGAAGATTTTGAGCCAATATTTCAAAAAAATAGAATAGTGTTTAGTCTTCAATATGGTGATGTAAAAAATGAAATAAAAAATGCAAGAAGTAAAAATTTTAATATAGTTTCATTTGATAAAACTGATTTATATAATGATATTGAAGCATGTATGGCTATATTGCAAAACTTGGATATTTTAGTAACTGTGAGTAGTTCTATAGCACATATTGCTGGAGCAATGGGTATTCGTACAATTATATTATGTCCAAAAAAATCATCAACTTTTTATTATTGGGATGCTGAAAACAAGACTTCGATTTGGTATAATAATGTTAAAGTAATACCGATTAATGAATCAATTCAAAAAACTTTTTATGAAGTTAATGTTTTAATTAATAATTTAATATGCAAATAGAAAAAAAAATTAATTCATTATTAAAAGATTATTCATCAGGCAAAAAAGAAATATCTTATGAAAAATTAAATAAAATTTTTCTTAAAAACAAATTAAACAACAAATTAAGATACAATATTGCTGTTATTGAACAAGACTTAAATTTAAATGATAAAGCTAGAGAAAACTATACATATCTTATTAAGTCAGAACAAAATACTAAAGCAATGATCAATTTATATCTTCTCGAAATGAAAGAAGAGAAATTTTTAGAAGCATTAAAAATAATTGAAATGTTTTTAAAAATAGATATTAACAACAAAAATGTATTAATTGATAAAGCTTTTATTTATTATAAATTAAATAGTTTTGACAAATCGATAACTATATCAAAACAAATTCTAAAATCAGATAACAAAGATCTACGTGCTTTTAATTTACTTGGACTTTGTTATTCAGCTAGAGAAAATTTTTTTCAAGCAGAAGAAATTTTTAAAAAAGGACTTTCATTAAATCCAAACTTTTTACCCATACTAAACTCTATTGGTATGCTTTATCATGAGCAAAGAAAATCTCAAAATGCAGAAAGATATTTTTTAAAAGCTTTGAGCCTAGATCCTGACTCATATCATTTAATTAATAATATAGCTGGGTTTTATTTAGAGGAATGTAAGTATCTAGATGCAATCAATTATTATAAAAAAGCATTATCAAAAAACCCTAATAATCCATCAATTTTAAATAATTTAGGTAAAGCATATTTTAGTATAAACAAAATTGAAGAGGCTGAAAAAACCTGCTTATTAGCTAAACAACTAAATGACAATGATAGTGATATTTTTAAAACTTTATCTCAAATCTATTTTAAAAAAAATGAACTTGATAAAGCTTGGAAATTTTTTGATGGTCGACTTGGTTTATCAGATTTTATTATTAAAAACGCATCAATCAATAGAATAAAAGATAAGATTTTTCGTGGAAATATAATAAGTACAAACTCTAAAATTTTAATATTAAGAGAACAGGGGGTGGGTGATGAAATTTTATATGGAACAATGTATAAAGATTTATTAAATGAGTTTGATGATGTACAAATTGAATGTGATCCAAGACTTATAGAAATTTTTAAACAATCTTTTGATAAAAAACATCATAAAAAATTTATTAAATTAGGAACATATTCAAATCAAAATAGTAAGTTGAAAGATTTTGATATTGTAATGTATGCAGGAAGTCTGGGAAGATTTTATAGAAATAAAATTAATAATTTTTCAACTGAATCATATTTAAATACTGAAATACAATCTGTAAAAAGATACAAAACAAAATTAAAAGAATTTAAAAATAAGATTAATATAGGTATATCATGGAAAAGTTTTAATAACAGGTACTCGGGTGAGAAATCTTTAAGCTTAGATGATTTTTCTGATATTTTTGCAACACCAAATTGTAATTTTATCAATTTACAGTACGGTGATATAAATGATGAATTGGAATTTTTTTGTAAAAAGCGCAACGTAAAAATTATAACATTAAAAAATCTAGATTTGTTCAATGACTTAATTGGAGTATCTGGATTATTAAAAAATTTGGATTTGTTTATTTCTGTAAGTAATAGCACAGCTCATATTGCTGGAGCTATGGGAGTTAAAACTATTTTGATAAAACCATTTAATCATGCGACATATCACTATTGGAATCATGAGGGCTCCAAAACTCCCTGGTATAATTCAGTTACCATGATTGAAAAAAATGAAATAACAAATAAAAAAAATTTTTTATCTAATTTTATTTCAATCTAAATTGAATTTTTTCGATAAATATTCATCTCTTTCTTGAATCCACTCCTTAGCAAACTCAACATCTTGCCATTCATTAAACCATGGCCCTCCTCTTGTATAATGAACGGCGTAGGGATCAGATTGTTTACTATTTTTGGAAGACCATCCTTCAAGCCAATTCCATCTTTCATCTAGTGAACCAATTTCTTCGTCCCTTAACCACTTAAATTGATGAAGGAATGCACCTGATTCAGTATTAGCTATTTCAGTAGTTAACTTTTTTACACTTGGATGAGAGCAATTATAAACAATAAAACTTGACCAATTTTTTCTTGGATAAATAGTTTGTTGTTGTCCATCCATTTTGTGCTTTTCTTTAGGTGTATAATCATGTTTTACACAATAAATTGCTTTTGAACTGTCTAAAGAATTTAATAACTTTGATACATCTTCTAAAAAAATAAAATCACAATCACAAAACACAGCCCATCCATCAAATGACATTAATTTTGGAACTAAAAATCTGGAATAGGTAAATTGTGTAGAAGCAAGTGGATCAATATTTCTATAATATAATTTTTTAGCAACTAATTCATCTAGCTTTAATGAAAAAACTTTTACATTTATTGATGATCTTTTTAATAAAGAGTACTTACATACTCTGTAAGCAATATCTTCTTTTGGATCATATCCGATAAAAAAATGTAAATCCATATTCAGCTTAATTGGTTTAACATTTTTGGCTGTTTCCATTCAAGAGAATTAAAATATCCAGAAATTGATAAGGGCTCCCACTCTGTTTGAGTTTTATTAGTAATTCTGCATATCCATAGGTTTTCTAAAGGTGCGTTTTGAGCCCTTAATTTCCATGCATCACTTTTTTGCATATCATTGAATTCACCAATTTCTATATCAGACATAAAGTTACAAATCTCTTTACTTGGATTAGTACCTATTAATCCCTTAATTGTATTCCTAGCCAAATCCCAATTTTCATTTTTTATAGCAAAATAAATAAGTAATTTTTTTGATTCTTCCTTGCTATAATTATGCTTTACTAAATTTTGCACAAAATCTATAGAACCTAAATTATTTTTTTGGATAATTTCTATTAATATATTTCTTAAAGATGAATTAGGGTACTCAAACCAATACTTCTTTACAAACTTTGTTAACCTTGAGGAATTTTCTTGTTTTGCAATAATTTCTAAATATAATTTTATATATGGGGTAAAATTTTTCTTTAGGTGTAATGCTTTTTGTATTAATTTTGAGGAATCGTTAATATCACTATCAAATTTAATTTTGGACATTTCATAATAAGCAATAGATTTATTTTCATTTAAAGTAAATTTATCAATAATTTTTTTATTATACGCATGATCAGATATTGAGATCATTTGATTCCAGTTTTTTGTTCGAACGATTATATTGATCAAGGTATCATATAGTTTTTCAATTTTAGGATTTAAAAAAAATAATCTTTCACCATATAAAAATGCATGGTGATAATCTTGATTATTAAGATTTTGTTCCATTAAGCCTCTGAGTCCAAGAGCTTCAGTATTTTTTGACTTAATCATTACTTCATAAACTTTGCTTAATGCCTCATTATTTTTTTCTATTTTTAAAACTTCAGATTTTAGTAATAATGACAATGAGACCCCATCTTTTAAATAGTTGTTCATTTTTTTATGATAAATTACTGCATTTTTATTGTCTTTGTTTGCCAAAGCGATCATTGCCTCAACAAAATAAGAATAACCTTTTTCAATTTTTTTATATTTGGTATTCAAAAGATAATTACTAATTTTATATCGAGATTTAAAAAATATATATTGAATTAAATATAAAAAAAATAAGATGGCAATAATTGAGCCAATTAATAGATTTGAATTGAATGAATATTTAAAATCACCAATATCAAAAGATACAATAAATTCATTGGAAAATAAAAAAGATAGTATTATTAATAATAATAAAGCCTGAAATATAAATATTGTTACTTTAAACAATTTAACCTAACTCCAAAATATTTTTTTTGAAATTTAAAAAAATTTTTATTTCATCAATACTTTTATCAAAATATTTATTAGAATTTTTTACATTTTGCAATTCTTGAAATGCCTTTAATATTTTATTATTAAATATATTTTGCTCAACTTTATTAATTAAAATAATATTATTATTTTGAATTTTGTTTTCAGAAGTTGGTGTAATTTCAACATAAGAAAAAATTATTTTTGTAAATAAATTTTTACTTTGAGCAACTTGTGTTTTCTTAATATAACTTTTCATTTCCGCATCAAATATTTTTTTTAATGTATCATGTCCTTTATATGGATTTAGCAAGTCTATTCTTATTTTTTCAATTTTGGTAATATCTTGCGAATTTAGTATTTGAGCAAGCATATCTAATTCTTGTTGTATATTACTACCATTTTCATATTTAAGTAAAATCAGATTAATTAAATTTTTTTTAGTTTTGTTATTTGTGTTATTTTGATTTAATTCAGATTTTAGAATTACATTTTTAGAAGTGTCATCATTTTTTAATTTGTTAATTTCTAATGACAAATCCTGAATATCTTGAGACAAAATATTTAATTTTTTATTTATTTCTTGATTAACTGGATCATTATTTTTTTGTAAAATAATTTTATTAATTGAATTTTCAATCTCGTTAAGTGATTTTTCATTTGCTATTAATTTATTAGATATATCAGAAATTTGATCAATGTTACTTTTTATATTTTCTTTAAAAATATCTCCTAAAACATTTTGATTGTTTGTAATATTTTTTTGATTTGTATAACTTTTATAGAATATGTATCCCATAACTAATAAGCAAGAAAAAAGTAATAGACTGGTTGACAACTTTGAAAATAGGTAAAAATTCTCTAATAATCTTTTCATAAAAACATTTTATCATTATTAGTTAGTTGTTTCCCAGAAGAAATTGATATACGAAAAAAATATGCTTGTTTTTGCTATAGAAAGTTCATGTGATGAAACCTCAGTTTGTATAATGAGGAATGATAAAAAGATATTTAGCCATATAGTTTATTCGCAACATATTCATAATTTGCATGGGGGGGTTGTTCCTGAGTTAGCCTCAAGGGCGCATTTAGAAGTATTGCAATTAATTACTAAACAAGCATTTAGGGAATCAAATATTAATCTTGATAGTATTGATGCTTTTGCTGCAACCTGTGGACCCGGGTTAATTGGCGGCCTTTTAGTAGGATCAACATATGCCAAATCTATGTCAATTGGAGCGGGTAAACCTTTCATTCCTATTAATCATTTAGAAGCACATATATCTTCTACTTCATATAATAATGAAATCAGGTTTCCTCATCTTATTGCACTATTGACAGGGGGACATACACAAATATATTTAATGTTAAATCAAAATAAAATGGAATTAATTAGTGAAAGTGTAGATGACGCTATTGGTGAAGCCTTTGATAAAGTTGCTAAGATGTTGGGCTTAAAGTACCCTGGTGGGGCGGAAATTGAAAAAAAAGCAAAAAATGGAAATGAAAATTTTTTTAATTTTCCAAAACCTGTAATTAAAAAAAATAATTTAAATTTTTCATTTTCAGGATTAAAAACTAGTGCAAATATTTTAATAAAAAAAAATAAATTAGAAAAAAAATTTGTAAACAATGTATGTGCTGGATTTCAAAAAACAGTAAGTGATATTTTGTCTGAAAAGTTAATTTATATTTTAAAACATTTGTCTAATAAATATTTAAAAATTGCTTCGTTGTCTGTAGTTGGAGGTGTTGCAAACAATGTATATATAAAAAATAAATTAGAAAATATAACAAAAAAAAATAATATTCTTTTGTACTATCCAATAAAAGAAATGCTTAGTGATAATGCTGCCATGATAGCATGGAATTGTATTGAAAAAAAAAATATTTATAAAAATTCTAATTTGAATTTTAAACCAAAACCAAGGTTGGAAGTGGGGGAAATACTATATGAGTAAAAATTATTGGCTTATTAAATCAGAACCTTCAACTTGGTCATGGAATGACCAACTTAAAGATAAAATATCAATGTGGGATGGTGTAAGAAATTACCAAGCAAGAAATAATATTATGCAAATGAAAAAAAATGATCTTTGTTTTTTTTATCATTCAGTAAATGAAAAATCTATTGTGGGAATTGTAGAAGTTGTAAAAGAATATTATCCTGATCCAACAGATGAAAGTGGGAAGTTTGCTGCAATAGATGTAAAAGCAAAATCATCATTAAAAAAACCTGTAACATTAGAAAAAATAAAACAAAATCCAAAATTAAAAAATATTCCTCTAGTAAAACAAAGCAGATTATCTGTAATGCCAATTACAAAAAAACAATGGGATATAATATTAAAAGAATCAATTTCTTAACATGTCCAAACATATTTTTTTTATAGCTTCATATCCAAAAAGTGGGAATACTTTGATGAGACTGATATTGTCTGCTTTGTTTTTTTCTCAAGATGGAATTGTTAATTTTAAAATTTTAAGAAATATTAATCAATTAGAAAATAGAAAATTATTAGATTTTATAAAAGAAAAAAATGAAGATGATTTTTTAAGCTTAAATAAGACACCAATTCTTTTTAAGTATTTTTTAAAAATACAAGAAAAAATAAACTTAGGGTTTAAAGAGGATTTCTGTTTTTTTAAAACTCACATGGCGGCATTATCAGTTGGTGGTCACCCCTACACTGTCGAAAATAATATTAAAGGTATAATATATTTAGTTAGAGATCCAAGAGATGTCGCAATTTCTTGGGCAAAACATGCAAATATTGATATTAATAAAAGCATAAATTTTATTTTAAATGATGTCGCTCGAATTAACTGGGAAGAAAATAAAAATGCAATATTGCCACCAGAAATCAAACCAGATGTTTTAATATCTAGCTGGGAAAAGCATGTTATATCATGGACAAAAAATAAATGGTCAGTCCCCGAGTTAGTTATAAAATTTGAGGATCTAATAGAAGATAAAGAAAAAGTAATTCATAACTTAATTAATTTTTTCCAAAAAAATTATAATATTAAAGTACTAAATGTTGAAGAAAAAATTAAAAATATAGTTAACACTACAGATTTTAAATATTTAAAATCAGAAGAAGAAAAAATTGGTTTTGAAGAATCAAAAAATGGACCTTTTTTTCGGACTGGAAAAAAAAATCAATGGATAAATAAATTAAATAATGTACAAATAAAAATTATAGAAGAACAATTTAGTAAAACAATGAAAGATTTTAATTATAAATTAACAGATTGATTTAATTTTTATGGATATTAAAGAAGATTGGATTAAACAAGCAAAAGTCTCTAAAGAGAAATACGCTGAGATGTACAAAGAATCTATTGAAAACAATGATAGTTTTTGGAATCAACATGGTAATAGAATAGATTGGATCAAAAAATATTCAAAAATAAAAAAAATAAAATATTCAAATAAAGAAGTTGATATTAATTGGTTTTATGATGGCTCATTAAATGTTTCATATAACTGTATTGACAGACATGCAAATGAGAACCCTAACAAAGTGGCAATTATATGGGAAGGTGACAATCCAAATGAAAGTAAAAAAATTACTTACCAAGATTTAAAATTAAATGTTTGCAAAACAGCTAATGCACTAAAAAAAATCGGGATCAAAAAAGGGGATAGGGTCACAATTTATTTAACAATGATCCCCGAATTAGCTTATGTAATGCTTGCATGTGCAAGAATTGGTGCCATTCATTCTATTATATTTGGAGGTTTTTCATCTGATTCAATTGCTGGTAGAATTCAGGATTGTAATTCAGAATTCGTTATAACTGCCGATGAAGGTATTAGAGGTGGTAAAATTATTCCTCTTAAAAAAATTACAGATAAAGCTTTGGAAAATTGTAAAAATATTAAAAAGTGCATTGTTATCAAGAGAACAGGAAATAAAATAAATTTTGTAGACGAAAGAGATGTTTATTTAGAAAATATATTAAAAGATGTTGATGATTATTGTGAGCCTGAAGAAATGTTAGCTGAAGATCCTTTGTTTATATTATACACTTCTGGATCCACTGGAAAACCTAAAGGCGTTTTACATACTTCTGGTGGTTATTTAGTTTATGCATCTATGACACATGAATATATTTTCAATTATAATAATGAAGATATTTATTGGTGTACTGCAGATATTGGATGGGTCACAGGTCATAGCTATATAATTTATGGACCTCTATCAAATGGTGCGACAACTCTAATGTTCGAAGGAGTTCCAAATTACCCTGATTTTTCAAGATTTTGGCAAATAGTAGATAAGCACAAAGTAAATATATTTTATACTGCTCCAACTGCTATTAGGGCTCTTATGCGAGAAGGTGACGAATATGTAAAAAAAACTAAAAGATCTTCTCTTAAATTATTAGGTACAGTTGGAGAACCAATAAACCCTGAAGCATGGAAATGGTATTTTGAAATACCAGGAGATTCTAAATGTCCTATCGTGGATACCTGGTGGCAAACAGAAACTGGAGGCATATTGATTGCGCCACAGACTGGTGCAATAAAATTAAAACCAGGCAGTGCAACAAAACCATTTTATGGAATTGAACCTTGTATTGTTGACAAAGATGGTAATGAATTAAAAGGAGAATGTGAAGGGATGCTATGTATAAAAGAATCGTGGCCTGGTCAAATGAGAAGTGTATACGGTGATCACAATAGATTTATTAAAACATATTTCTCCCAATTTGATGGAAAATATTTTACTGGAGACGGGTGTAGAAGAGATGAAGACGGTTATTACTGGATTACTGGTCGTGTTGATGATGTTATAATTGTTTCAGGTCACAACCTAGGTACTGCAGAAATAGAGAGTGCATTTGTATCACATCCAAAAGTTTCAGAATCTGCAGTAGTTGGATACCCACATGAAATTAAAGGAAATGGTTTATATTGTTATGTTTCATTAAATGCAGATACTGAAGCATCAGAAACAATAAAAAAAGAACTTGTTCAAACTTTGAGAAATAAAATTGGTCCCATAGCAACTCCTGATTTTATTCATTTTACTTCAGGTCTGCCTAAGACTAGGTCTGGAAAAATAATGCGAAGAATACTTAGAAAAATTGCAGCAAATGAACATGATCAATTGGGAGATACTTCAACATTAGCTGATCCAAGTGTGGTTGAAGATTTAATTAAAAATAGGCTTAACAAATAATATTAATCAATTTATCTTGCTTCCCAATGTTTTAGACATCTTGGTTCATAAATATTTGCTGCACCTACTTGTGTCCTGCCCCCTCCTGTAGTTTTTCTATAAGTTTTTGTTGCTTCCATACCGCAAACATTACAAAATCCATATATTTTAATAATTTTATCTGACAAACCCAATACCATTGATGATGTTTCCCATGGCTTACCTCTTGAATCCTGATCTAAACCAGAACACACAACATCAATACCTTGATTTAGTATTTTTTCTATATTTTCAATAGTTTCATCTGTGTCCATAAATTGAATTTCATCTAAAAAAACTATATCAACATTCTTATTATTAAATTTGAAGTTGCTATTGATATGTTGCCAATTTTTCATAGCAAAACATTCATGACTTAAATCATTATGAGTAATAATTTTAGTTTCAGAATATCGATCATCTATTTGTGGTTTTATTACAATGATTTGTCTATTTTGATGTTTGGCCCATAATATTCTTTTTAAAAGTTCACTAGTTTTACCAGCAAACATAGCTCCTACAATTGTCTCTAAAGTACCTCTCATGTTATAAAATTATCTTACTTAAATGATTATTAATTTGATAGATTGCTTTTTCACTTTCAAGATATTTTACACAACCAACAGGTTGAAATAAATAATTAATTAAGTTGTTCTTCACGCTTCCTCTTTGGAGACTGTTAAAATTTTTTAAATCCAATATATTTTTCTTTTTTAATTTCAAAGTATCATAACATCCATTAGAATTATTGTAAGAAAAAATATCAATAAGTCCACAGGGAGCAGTACAATATTTTGAATAATATTTATTATTAATAGTATTTATTGAATTATAATTTTTTAACAAAACCTTATGCGATACACTTGTTTCTATAAAAGATCCTAATTTACTAAAAATTTTAGCTACATGCAGTGGTCCAGAGTCTACGAAAATTCCATATTGAATTTTTTTAATATAAGAAATTAAAGATTTAACGTTAGGTGGATCTACTATTTTATATTTATCATTAATTATACGAGATTTAATATATTGTGATATATTTGATTTATCATATAACAAAATTTCAATTTCATATTTTTTACTTAAATTTTTAATTAAATTATTTAATAAATTAACAGACATTGATCTCAGAGGTGATGTTGATATGGGAAATATTGAAATTTTATTTATTTTTTTTATATAATTGTGTTTATTTTTTAAAATTGTTTTGTGATTTAATACACCAAAATATTTACATATTTCATTAGCAATATCTGACCTTAAATATTTTTGTTGTTTTAATTTTTGTATCTGTAATGTTAAATGAAAAACATTATCAAAATTTAAAAAATCATCTTCAGAAACAACATCTGGATAAATATTGTCAATATGAAAAAAATTTTTTAAAATAAACGAATTTTTTCCAGAAAAAGCCACTGAAACATTTTCGAATTTATTTGAACGTTTTATATTGTTAACTGCAGATCCATATTCAATAATATCACCTAAGCCAATATTTGGTGGTAAGCAGAACAAAATTTTAAAACCCAATTTATTGCATTCAATTCTTTTTTCAAATTTAACAAAATTTACAGAATTACTTATGTTTTTTGATTTAAGACTATTATAAATTTTTATATCTTTAGAATAATATTTTTTATTAAGCGTAATATTTTTATTTTTAAAAATATTTATCACTCTTTTTATTGAAAAACTAAAATATGGCATTTAAGAACAACATATGGAAACTGGTATTAAATTAAGGCTTATCATTTTTAATATATTAATTAAAATTTATAAAAACAATTTAAACTTTGAAAACTTATTTATCAATAAATATGAATCTAATAGGCTTTCACGCAGAGATAGGGCATTTATACAGACAGTTTGTTTAACAACCATGCGCTACCAATTTCATACAAAAAAAATATTAAATCAATTTTTAAAAAAAAAGTACAAATCCAATCAGTATATTTTATTAATTTCGGCAATTACCCAGATATTATTTCTAGAATTTAAAGACTATGCCGTTATACATAGCTCTGTAGAACTAGCAAAAAAATTAAAAATTTATCCTGGATTAATAAATGCAGTTTTAAACAAAATATCTAATCAAAAAAAATTATTAATTAAAACTAAAGTTGACTACGAGGACTTACCTTATTGGTTTAAAGAAAAAAATTATCTTTTAAGCTCAGATCAAAAAAAAAAATTTTTAAATAATTTTTTTCAAAAACCATCAATACATATAGTTTTTAAAGATAAAAAAGATTTAGCAAATAATAAAGATGAAATTATCAATACATCTGAAAAATCTGGATTTCTTGTATCAAATAAAAAAATTGAAGACGTTGATGGATATATTTTAGGAAAGTGGTGGGTGCAAGATTTTTCTACAATGTTACCAATAGCGGCTTTAAAAAATTTAAAAAATAAAAAGGTTTTAGATTTATGTGCCGCACCTGGAGGTAAAACATTTCAACTATTATCCGCTAAAGCAAATGTAGATATAAATGATATAAATAATAAAAGACTAGTAAAATTAAATAGTAACTTAAAAAGATTAGGTTATCATAAAAAAGTTACAAATATGAATGCATTAAATTTTCCTACTCAAAAAAAATATGATTATGTAATTATTGACTCTCCATGCTCAGGAATTGGAACCATTAGAAGAAATCCTGAAATTTTTTTCAAACAAAATCCACCAAATTTTAAATCATTAATCAATCTCCAAAAAAAATTATTAATAAAAGGATCAGAATTACTAAATAAAAATGGTATTTTGATTTATATGGTCTGCTCTTTTTTTCCAGAAGAAACAATTAATCAAATGAATTTTTTCATAAAAAAAAATAAAAATTTTTCTATTCTTAAATTTCCATTAATAAATAAAAAAATCAACAATGAAAAATTTTTTGATAAAGAAGGTTTTTTTTTCACTTTACCAAGTTTATATGTGAATTCACCTATCGATGGTTTTTTTGCCGTAATGTTTTTAAAAAATGATTAATTTTGTAATTTATAATATTTGCAATTTTATACTTTCATATTATTGGGTATTATTTCCAAAAAAAATAAATAATAATAATTTACAAGATATAAATTTTATTAATATTGATTTTACAAATTACAAAAGAGTTAGATCATATGTTTTTAAAGATAATTTTGTTTATCAAAAAAAAAATATAAGCATAGGTACTTTTGAATTTCTAAATTACCTCAAAAAAACAGGGGGAGGAAATGGAATTGACCTTTCTAAAAAAAATATATTTAAATGGTATAAGGTCAATAAATTTAAAAAAAACTATTTGTGGAAAAATGAATATATTACAAAAAGAGTATTAAACATTTTATATAATTATGAATTTATAACTTCCGCTTCATCTAAAGAAGAGAAACTCTTAATTAATAAAATTGTATATATTCATTTAAAAAGATTTTTATTTGAAATAAATAATAAAAAAATAAATCAAATTACCTGTTTGGAATTAAAAACTTTAATACTCTCAAGTTTTATTTTAAGTAAAAAACTCCATAAATATATTTATGAAGTTGAAAAAATTTTATTAAAACAAATTGATGAAAATGGAATGCATAAAAGTTACAATATTTTAGAGCATGCAAAATGCATAAATAACATACAAGAAATTAAAAAAATTTTACTTTATTACAAACTCTCATTACCTGAATCAATTAATTATATTATAATAAACATGACCTCAACATTAAATAATTATATTCATGAAGATAAATCAATTGCACTTTTTAATGGAGCAAATAATAATTATAATAAAAAGATTTTTGAATTAATCAATCAGGCCGAATTCATAAAATCAAAAACTTACATAAATAATGTTAATGGAATTGCATTTTATTTTGATAAAGAAAAAAAATTTTTTTTTGAAGTCGTTCAACCGAGTTCGAAAGAGTTTAGCAATAGCTTGAGCGCTGGCACTTTATCAGTTGAGTTTAGTGCTGATGGTGAAAAAATTATTACGAATTGTGGAGCTTCTGAAAGCACTGGTGCTAATCCAGAATATTTAAGGTTTACTGCAGCTCATTCAACTATAATACTAAATAATACCAATGTTAGTGAAATTAAACAAAAACTTCCTCATGCAAAGTTTCCGGGCAATGTATCATTTAATAAAATTGATGAAAGTCAAAATATTTTATTTGAAGGAGCTCACAATGGATATCAAAAAAGGATGAAAAAAATTATTAAAAGAAAAATTAATATTAATAAGAAAAATATAAATATCTTAGGAGAAGATACAATTATTTCATTAAATTCAAATAAATCAGATACAGTCTTTCACATAAGGTTTCACTTAATGCCCGGAATCATAACAAATATTACTAATAATAAAAAAAGTGTTATATTAAAAACAAAAAAAGGTAATGTTTTTTTATTCGAATCAAACTCAGAAATTTCACTAGAAAATAGTATATATGTTGATAATAATTTAACAAAACAAACTCAACAAATAGTAATTAAAGGAATAGTATCTAAACAAAAAGAAACAAGAAAGTGGTCAATAGTAAAATATGCAAAATAATTATGCCCTTATATCTGTATATAATAAAAAAAATTTAAAATTTTTATGTAAAACATTAACATCTTTTAATATTAAAATTATTGCTAGTGGTAACACAAAAAAGGAAATCAATAAAATTGGCTATAAGTGCGCTGAGCTTTCAAAATTTACAGGATTTAAAGAAATACTCAACGGTAGAGTAAAAACTCTGCATCCTAAAGTTCATGCCTCTCTACTTTATAAAAGAAGTAGTACACAAGATACCAATGAATTTAAAAGATTAAATTTTCCAAATATTATTTACTTAATTGTTAATCTCTATCCATTTAAAAAAATAATTAAATCAACATATGATATAGATAATATTATAGAAATGATTGATATTGGTGGCACAACATTATTAAGAGCAGCAGCAAAAAACTATAAATATTTAACACCTATACCAGACGTAAATTATTATAAAACACTTATTCAAGAATTAAATAAGTACAACGGCAAAACAAGTTTGGAATTTAGACGATTTATGGCATTAAAAACTTTTAAGCTTACTGCAGATTATGACACTAACATATTTAAATGGTTTAATAAATCAAACAATAAAAAAGATAATAAAAAAATTAAATTAAAATATGGTGAAAATAATAACCAAAAATCATTTTTTCTAAAAACAAATTTATCAAACATAATTGATAATCAGATTAATGGTAAAAAAATTGGATACAATAATATTTTAGATATTAGTGATGGATTATCTTGTATTAATGAATTTAAAACCCCTACATGTGTTATTATAAAGCACAATAATCCTTGCGGTGTTGCAACTGATCAAAATATTGAAAAAAGTTTCATTAAAGCTTTCAATAGTGATCCAACCAGTGCATTTGGCGGTATAATATTGTTTAATAGGAAAATTGACAAAAAAATTTCTAAAAAATTATTTGATTATTTTTTTGAGGCTATAGTTGCACCTTCTTTTGATAAAAAATCTTTAGATATATTAAAAAACAATAAAAAATTAATTTTAATTAAATCATCCAACCTACCTAAAAAAATTGTTAATAATAAAAAATCTGTAATTTCAGGTACTCTTTTTCAAAAATTTAATGACAGTATAATAAATCACAAAAATATAAAACAAGTAACATCAAAAAAATGTTCTAGTAAATTGATAAATGATCTTATATTTGCATTAAAAGTCGCTAAGCATGTAAAATCTAATGCAATAGTTTTGGCACATAACTATCAAACATTGGGTATTGGCGCAGGACAAATGAATAGGTATGATGCCTTAAAATTAGCCTTATCCAAATATAAGAAAAAGTTTTCAAATAAAAAATTTGTTTGCGCATCTGATGCTTTTTTTCCTTTTTTAGATAGTATAAAGTTATTAAAAAAAAATAATTGTGAAGCTATTGTACAACCACATGGGTCAATAAATGATAATAAAATAGTTGACTATGCAAAAAAAAATAAGTTAACATTATTTTTTTCAAAAAATAGATATTTTAAACATTGAATAAATATAGAAAAAAAGAGAATTATTTAATAGAATTGGCTAAACTTTATCCAAGTTTAACAAGTGGTAGAAAAAATATTAAAACATATATAAAAAAACTTAACATAAATATTAAAATCACAAAAAAATATTTTAATAATAAATTTAAAAATATTTAAATTTTTTCATCCAATAATCTAATTCATTTTTAATAAATTTTGCCTCTTTGTATCTTTGCCATCTATTAATAGAAGATATGTACAAGGGTTCAATAACTTGATTATAACTGGGTGTTTTGATTATATCTCTTTTTTTAGCAGTTTTAAAAAACTGACTTAAATTTGGTTCATTTTTTAGATTCAAATATTTAAGCAATTTTTTTAACGTAGTATCAAAATTATATACAATTTCTTCATATTTAATTAAATGAAATTTTATTGAGAATTCACGTTCCAAATGTGTAAACAAATCAAATGTCATATTATACAAATTGATAGTTTTTGATAAATCAAGAAAATTTATCATTGCTTCATTAGTTTTAAAGTAACTAAAAAAACAACTAATAACAACATCACAAGGGTTTCTTACTAGTAATATTATTTTAGACTGAGGAAAGATTTTTTTGATAAAGCCTAGCTCAATAATACTTAATGGAAATTTATCTATAATAATTTTATTATAGTTATCTTTATTTATATTTATTTGCTCAAAATATTGTTTTTGCAATTTAAAAATATTTTCTGAAGAAATTTTTGCTAGAGATTCAATTTTATTGTTGTTTTGTTGAAAGAATTTATGTCTTATATTTATTAAATATGGTTTTTCTTCAAGAACTAAAGTTTTTGAATGAGTTCTAAGAATAGAGTCTAGAAGAGTTGTACCAGATCTGGGAAACCCCAATAGGAATACTAATTTTTCATCTGTATTTAGATCATTCTGAATTTTTAAATTTTGCTTTGTATAAAAATTTTTATAAATATTTATTGTATTTGTTAGTAAATTTTTGTTTATTTTTTTATTTTTGGGCAAACCTAATATAAAAATATTTCTTTGATTAATTTTTTTAAAAGCTAAATCATGATTTCCAATTTTATCATTATTTTTTGAAATTATATCTAATAGCACTGGATAAAGATTTATATCATGTTTTAAATTTTCACTTAAATTATTTTGCTGAATTAGGTTAAGAGACTTTTTATAATTATGCTTTCTAAATAACAATAAAGATTCAAAAAATTTTATTTTTGGATTATTCTTAAAACGATTATTTGCCGATTTAATTAAAATATTAAATTTGTTTATATTATTATTTTTTTCAAAAAGATTAAATAAAGCCATGTATGAATTTACATAATTTTTTTTAATATTAATTGATAATTCATAAAATTTAATTGCTTGTTTAATTTTATTATTTTTTTCAAAATATTTACCAGCAATATAATAAATAAAAAAAATATTTTTGTGTTTATGTTTTTTATTTGATAATTTTTTTAAATCAAAAATTTTATTTATTTTTTTAGAATACCTAATTTGATTAGTTAAACTTAAAAGATGTCTTGCTATATTTTCATCATATTTAATATTAAGTATATAATTAATTAATACAGATAGTGCCTCTCTATGTTTTTTTTGAATAAAGTATAGATTTGATAAATTTATATATGCTTGATTTTTTTTAAAATTTAATTTTATTGCATTTTCAAAGTGTAATTTGGAAGAAATAAAATTATTATTTTTTGCTTCTCTTATTCCATTATTTATTATTTTTGAGTAATTTTCTGACATTCTTTATCAATTTGAAAATTATTTTTTCATATTATTAATGATTATTATATTATTGAGCTAATTAATGTAATATATATTTTATATGAATGATGCATCTTTAAACCTATTTTTTTCTACTCCAGTATGGGTATCAACGATTGATAATTATCAAAAAATTAATAATGAATTATATGACTATATTAATAACATGAGGATTAATGATCCAGATGGAGTTAAAATAAGTAATGTAAATGGATGGCACTCTAAAAATTTTAATGCAAACGAAGGTGCTCCAAAAGAATTTATTCAACAAATTAAAAATAGTTTAAGCGTTGCTATGGAATCTATGCGTTGGGATTTAAATAGGCAAACTGTAAAAATTTCTAACATGTGGGCAATTATTAATAATAAAAATGCACATAATGCTAGGCATCATCATGGTAATAGCTCGCTCAGTGCAGCTTATTATGTAAAAGCACCAGAAAATTGCGGTAATATTGTTTTTTATGATCCAAGACCAGCTCCTGTTTATAGTCATCCCATAGCTACAGAACCTAATAGGTTAAATTCGACTGTTCATTCTATCAAACCAAAAGATGGTTCATTGATATTATTTCCTAGTTATCTTGATCACTCTGTTGATCCTAATACTTCTTCTGAAGAAAGAGTTGTTATAAGTTTTAATGTAATATTATTAAACAAAAATCATTTTAATTAATTTTTTTTGTTTATCATTTCATAATCTTTCTTATAAATTTCTTTTATCTTATTTACTTGTAAATTTGACAAATTTATTTCAAATTTATTTCCACCAGTTTGAATTTGAGGGAATACTATTTTATTTCCAAAAAAATCATTAACCTTGTCTTGAAATATTTTTATTTTATTTAAGTCGGTATAAAATGAGTAATAATTAATATCATTTCCCAAAAAAAAACTTTGGGGTAAGAAATGCTTGTTTTCAAATAAATTATTTTCTAATTTTTCCAAAATTTGATCAATGCTATTTCCATTAAATTCCTTATCTTTGTGAAAAAGTACTCTGTTTTTATACGCAGATAAAAATCTTTTTACTGGATCTCTAATTATACAACATTTAATATCAGCATTAATTTTTTGAAATGGCTGCTTAGACGGTAAAAAATTTACTAAATTTTTTTTTCCCATAAAATCACTTTCTTTATGTGCACTTTCAGAAATTTTATCACTTAAGAAAATAAAATTATTTTCAATTTTAAGTTGCTTTACTAAAAAAAGTTTAACGGAAGAGTTTCCATTTTTTGGACAGGGATAATAAACTAGAGTTTTATTAAATTTATTTTTAAAAATTCCATAATAAGAAGTCATTACTTGTAATATCTAATTATGTATAGCATTAATTTATTAATATATAATTAATTTATTTTTTATTAAAATTTTTTATAAAAAAATATATATAAGAAAAAAAAGAAGTAAATAAAACAAAAGAAAAACCAGCTTTAAAACCTGCTATTTCTGAAAAACCAATATAAATTGTAAAATCTATTATGATGCCTATCATCCATTGCATAAAAAAAGCCCCAATAAATACAAGTAGATTGAAAGAGGTTAATGCTTTACCAACATTATAAAGTGGAAAAGCTAATCCCACTGCTGGTTGAGCCAAAGATAAAAATATACAACTAACTACAAATATTGAGAGTTGAAAAGCACCAGCTTTAGAGCCTAAATAAATAATAAAAAATAAAATTATTAAATTTAAAGGGGCTCCAAGCTTTAATAATCTTATTGCATCAGTTATATTTTTTGAAATTCTAGGAACTATATAACCCCAGCACAAAAAAGATAATAAAAGGGACATATAAATCATAAAAAGACCATTTGCACTTTCTTTAGGTGTGTATCCAGAAACTCTAACCATCCAGGGAGCAGCCCAAAGAGTTTGTATCGCGTATAAACCTCCAAAACTAAAAAAACCAATTGGTACTAAACTTTTAAAAAATTTATTTTGCCATATTTCTTTTAAAGATCCTTTGTGCTCTAAACCGCCTCTAGTTTCCCTTAAGTTCCAGCTGGGTATAAAAATAATAGTTAAAATAATACATAATAAAGTTAATAAAGCTAAAATTACAAATATGAATCTCCAGCCTATAACTGGTAATAATAATTGCACTGGTAGACTTGATGAGAGCAATCCCACTGCACCTGTCATTAACATCCATGAATTTGTTCTTTGTTGAACTTCATCTTTAAACCATACTCTATAAGCAGTTAATGGTCCCATTAAGCAAGCACCAACACCTACACCTATTAATATTCTAGAAATTAAAAGAGTAGTAAAATTTGATGAAAGAGAAAATGCAATAATTCCTAGTGTTGCTATAAATAAAAAAATTGAAACAATTTTTTTTGGACCCTTGTTATCTAAAAGATATCCCAATGGTATTTGCACTAATGCAAAACCTAAAAAATATCCTCCCCCCAAAAGTCCCAATTCAGAAGCTGAAAGATTAAATTCTAATAAAAGTTTTGGAGATATTGTTGCTGTAATTGCTCTTAGTACATTAGAAATATAATATCCAAAAGCAAATATCAGAAAAATTGTTATTGCTTTATGTTTTGGTAAAATAGTATTTTTCATTTTTATATTGGCTTTACAAATCAATATCATCTAATAAATAATTTTAAATGTAAAATTACATTTTTTTCATAGAGTGGTTATTTATTTTTAGTTTATAGTACAACCACCACTTATGAATTCATTTTTAAAATTACTATTTGGGAATTTAATTTTATTAGAAGTAAATAAATTTTTATTTTTATCAAGAATTATTATTTTAAAACTATTTAAATTTTTTTCTTTTTTTATCACGTCTCCAAAAATTAAACTATCATTGTCTGCGTATATAACCATATACAGTTTATCGTCACAGTTTTTTGCATAACATATTTTAAAATGAGAATGATTCACTCTATCAAAAGTAATGATTTTTTCACTTCCTGCTTGATTATATTTACAAGAGTAAATTTCTGTAACAGCTGAAGAAGAAAATAAAACTAATGCTAAAAATAAAACTTTATAAAACATTTTTAATTTTTTTAAATATTAAAATTTTAAATCCTATATTCAAAATTTTGGGTTGTTGGATTAATTTTTATTAATTTTGCACCATTTCTAATATGATAATGAGTTGCCATAGGTGTCAAAGGAGACAATGTCATAATACTATCAATATTATTATTTTCTTTCATATATTTTAATAGTTCTTTCATTATTTTTTTACCAGCTCCTTTTTTCAATGACCACAATGTGTATGCTATAGCAATTTTACTATCTTCTTCAATCACACTCATAAGATCTAATTCTTTTACAGTAGCTGGAAGGTCATTAGTAAAAGCAATACAAACTACCCCTTCAATTTCATTATTATATTTTAGTCCAAATATTTTTCTACCGTTAGCGGTTCTAAAATTATTATCTAATTCTGGTCTTACAGGGTCGTCTTCAGGATTAATTTCATTTAATTCAACTAATTCTGTTTTTTTTATCCATTTAAAAAAATCAAAATTATATCTATATTTTGTTATCACTGTTGCTTTCTATATGTTTATAAAATAAAAAAAACCAGTTAAAAATAAAATTTTCTTTGAAAGTATGGAAACAGCTATTTTTGTAAAAGAATAAAAAAACCGATAAACTAAAAATATTTCAACCTAACCATCTTTATTATAGTTTTTTTTGATTTATTACAACGTCTACAAGAATAGCAATAAGCAAATTCAACATTGTAATACCACAAATAATTATAAAGCTAAAAAAATAAATCCATGACCACCAGTATATTTCTTGAAGTGGCAACATTACTTGCTCCCAAGAAGACAAGGTTAATACTTGAAAAAGTGTTATCATTGCAACACCCACGTCACTCCATCTTTGTGGAATATCATTGCTAAATAAAATTGAACCAATGGTCGCATAAATATAAAGTATTATGAAAAGCAATAAGCCAACATAAAAAACTCTTTTTATTGAGCTTAATAAGGCTTCAATTATCAATTTAAGTTCAGGAATTACCGAAATTATTCTAAGCACCCTAAAAACTCTAAGAAGTCTCAATAAAAGATAACTTGAATTATTGGGAATTGGAATCAAAGATATTAAAACAATAATACTATCAAATAAATTCCAACCATTTTTAAAAAAATTAATTTTTTTTGGTTCGCCTATAAAACGTATTACAATTTCTATAACAAAAAAAATAGTAATGGAATAATCTAGAAAGTTTATAATATTTTTTGTAAATTCACTTAAATCATAAGTATTAAAACCAATTGTAAATGCATTAAAAATTATTATTGAAATTACTAAATTTTGAAATAATCTACTTTCTTTTAAATTATAAAAAATTGTCATAATTTCCTATACTATAAAAATATAACCTAAGTGCATTGAAAAAGGCTTCTAAATAAAAGTAAAATTTGTAGAAAAATGTAAAGCCTTAAACCATGGGTTTCAACCTTGGCACTGTTTCCAACAAGTGAATAGTTTAATTTATTCAACTAAGAAAACAAGCTCTTGAGTATCCAAATTAACCCCTGCATCTGTTCTTGCCTTTGCTATTTCTGGATCTTGCATAGCTTCTT